>Ga0207939_1000056_pt1 | contig 44466 bp, 67 predicted proteins | sample LakMenEpi02Jun12_FD_150663 | JGI IMG/M metagenome (GOLD analysis project Ga0207939, IMG submission 150663) | Freshwater microbial communities from Lake Mendota, WI - 02JUN2012 deep hole epilimnion (SPAdes) | ecosystem: Environmental > Aquatic > Freshwater > Lentic | place: Lake Mendota, Madison... | reverse complement strand
TATATAACATATAGACATCTATATAGAATATAAACACTTATATTAAATCTTATGCTCATTTTTTTTTGAGTCGCATTTTGCACACCAAAAAGAGTCTAAAAACAGCGTCAAAAAGGTACCCGATTTTAGCCATTTTGTCAAACTGTGTTAAGGGGTGAGAAATAATGTGGGGAGGGGAACTCGCCCCACTGTCCACAAAAATGGGCGGGTTTGCCCTATTTACTATACACTACGGGCGGGCCGGGCATACGGGCCATAGGGCCAAAGGTTGCAGGGCCTGGGCAATTTGGGTCCTTTGTTTTCGCCCCTATTGCAGGGCCAGGGCCACAGGTCCACGGCCACAGGGCCAGAGCCTGGGCCAGACTCTGAGCCAGACCCTGGGCCGATCGTCCCAAATTAGGGGTCCCTTCTTTTCACCTTACTTTGGGTCCCATCTGATCAGCGGGCCTGGTCACCGGGCCAAAGGTCACCGGTCAAGGTCACCGGCCCAAAGCAGGACGGCCCAAATTAGGGGTCCTTATTTTCGGTCCCTCTTTTGGGGATCGCTTAGCCAAAGTTAGGTTTTTGGGGCGGAGTCTGTTTGGTGGGACCCCTCAGCCCTCTGACCTCTCAGCCCGTCAACCCGTCAACCTGCCCAAAGTACGGGCCAAAAAAAAAGGCCCCAAATAGGGGCCTATCTTTGCGCTGTGGCGATCTCTTAGGCGGGATCGATCACAAAGCCCGACCGATCCTTGCGGGCCTGACCTTTGGCCTTAAGACCTAAGATCTTGGCCTTATTAGTTAACATCTCAATGTCCGAACTATCGCCGTCTATCACAGGCGATCCTGACCAAACGGCGGGGAGCTGATCTCTAAACACGGCCGCAACATTTGAGCCAAGGCTTAGGGCTTCGCTGCACTCTTGCAAATTGCCGGGCTGATAGCTAAAGGTCAGCGTATAGTTTGTCCCCGCATATTTGCGCACCTTGCCTATCAGCTTTGTGTAATCGTAGAAAACAAGACCGGAGCGGTCAGAGTCTATAGACGTTCCAAAGGTCTCTAAGATGTCGGTACCGGTCCTATTCTTTAGGATTGCTATAAAATCAAGATCGGAGGTCCCGTTCAGACGTACGGCGAATTTTTGACCCGTGTTTAGAGCTTTTGTGTAAAGCTTTGAGAGCTCATTAACCAAAGTACGGGCGAATTCGTCCCGGTGCAGGATATAGAATTCAGTACGGGCGATCCTTGCAGCCTGGACGCTATTAAAGGCTCCACGGCCCGCCGTGAACAGGCACGGGGCCTTGCAGGTATCAGCGGCTGGGCATATATTAATGCCCTTAGAATTCTGATCAGCCGGGGCCAGGTAAAGAATAAAGGTCTTGAGATCGTTCTTTGCGGTCTTGGCGTTGGTGGATCCTGCGCTTAAAAGCTTATTTTCGCCGAGCCTGAGCATATGCTTAAGCCAATTAATTTGCTCGGTATTGTAACGGGTGGGGGCTTCTGTAGTGGTGAACATAGTTTTTAGGGTTAAAGGGTTAAAGGGTTAAATGTATAGCAAAAATACGGCGGGCCTTATTATTTGCGCCACATTTATAAAAATATTTTTAAGATATTTTTAGACCTCTGGCCCTATCTTTGGCCGATCCACAGCCAGAACCCTAACTGTCCAATATTTTGGACATTGTCCAATTTTCTGGACACTGTCCACTTTCCTGGACATGATCACTTTCCTGGACACTGTCCACTTTCCTGGACACCGGTTGCCTGGGATCCTTTGGTTTGACGATTGACGATTGACGATTGCTTGACGATTGACGATACCTTGACGATTGCTTGACGATTGACGATGTTGACGAAAAAAAAATAAAAATAATTTGACGATTGAGGCGCAACTGACGATTGACCGCTTTAACTTTGGTTTACAATTCAACCCTAATCCTAACCCCAACCCTATGAACTATCGCCATTCCTACAAACCAACGCTGACCCCTGAGCAGCGTGAAGCGAAGGCCGAAGCTGCATTCCAACGCAAAATTGCGAAAATGGAGGCCAACCGTGCGAAATCCAAGTTTGACTATTCCACCGCTGGTGGATCGTATGTGCCAACGCTTCGCCAATACGAACACGCTTTGACGATGATTGGGAATCCATCCGCTGAAATCGTTATCAGCGGTTTTATGGGCAAACTCAAGGTCAACCACGACCACATCCACATTGTAAACGAATCCTTACGCAACCTTTAACCCTAAACCCTAAACCCTATAATCGTGAAACAAGAAAAAAAAGAATACACTTTTGTGCAATATGACGGGCAACGCTTTATGTTGAGAACCGGCCCTTTTCAGCCAAAATCCATCCTTTATCAAACAAAGAAAAAACTTTTAAGCGGTAAAATAGATGTCCCAACCTTACCACTTGGGGAGTTCCTTACCATTTTGATTACTTGCTCCAAGCTAAAAGATGGCGGACTCACATTTGAAGCAATCTAACCCATAGAGCAACCTTTAACCCCAACCCCCCTAAACCCTAAAACCATGAACCAAGAGACCGCCTACCACTACACGATCACGAATGTTTGGTTTGATCCTGAGACCAACGAACGAAACGAGAATGTTTTCACTTGCGATGACGATGGCCAGGTTGACAATTACATTTATTGCCATGACGAGGCTGACGAATTGCCCGGCCCTGGGATTGACTATACCATCGTTGAGGAGCAAGTTTTCACCTTTGACGAGGGTGACGATGTTACCCCCGGCGATTACCGGTTAATTAGCGAATCCACCAAAATCTTAATCTAAACTCCCAAACCATGACGATCAAGCAAGTATTGAAGTCCAGGCTTCCCGAACCCATCGCAAACTCAGCGATTTTTGCCATCCAAATGCAACACATCGGCCCCAAGCAAATCCCCCACGATGCTGACGATGTCTGCACCAACGATAGCCTTGACGAGGCTTTGCACTCGTTCCATTGGGATTCTACTGACGAAGGCCACCAATATTGGTACGCCATCCACAAGAAGTATGTCCGGGATGACGAGCGGGATTCCTTTGACAACATCTTCGCCTCAGAGAACTAACGATGCCCGCCTTTGACGATGATGCCCTCACCGATGGGCTTGCTATGTCCACGCCATCCAGGAGGAGGACGATTTCCCTTGACTTCTACATCTGGAAGAACAAGGCCAAGTCGTTGGCCGACCCCGAAGAACTGTCGTTGATGATGGACGATTACTATATGGCCCAAGCCGAAACGATCAAGGATCCCCAACTAAAGGCTTTGACGATTCTGGCCGTTGGGAACATTGATTGGTACGCCATCGCCGAGGAGCTGATTACGACAACGAATTTCAAGGCTGAAACCAAGAACTGAGATGCACAATTCTAAGGGCATTAAGGGCGATATACGCCTTGATTTTGACGAAGCGAACCAACTGCTCATCGCCTTGAGGAAAGCTGATTTGGAAGGCTCCCTGGCGTTCAAGGTGGTGCATCGCAAGGTCCGGGAGATTGTTGACTATCACCTTTACAAGGCGGCCAAGGGAGAGATGAAATTGGCCAACAAGTATTTCTGCAACAAGAAGATGAAGAACGGCGTGAAGCGTGCGGAGGTTGGCCCTTGGTTTCCTTTGCCCCCCGTGTTGGTCTATGACCTTCGCAGGCACCTGGCCACCGGTGACATCGTTCGGATCGCCAACGAGAATAATTGGAATTACAAGACCGTGAGGCATTGCCTTGATTTGCCTTCGGTGACGGTGACGGCCCGTGGAGTGACGAAGGTTCGGGATGCCCCCCTTCGCTATCCCTTGGCCGTGATTAACCAACTGCTGAAGGCCGCTGAGAACAACCGAAGACCGGTAAAGCACACCCGAAGAAAACAAGTGCGATTGCGAGTTTACATTGAAAAAAACCTTAAACCCTTTTACCATGAATTTGACATCATTGAACCCTACATCCCAGGAACCCCTCGCCAATTGGCTAAGGCACATAAAGAGAGCGTGCAGGCGAAGTATAAAGCCGGATTACTCCGAGGTGAAGTCCCCGTTCAGGATTGATTGGGCCTTGTATGGCCGCTACCTGGATGCAAAAAAAGCCATTTAACCCCTAAACCCAAACAAAATGAACCAAATAATCTTATTTATAAGGGATTTTGTGTTATACCTTTTATGGTTTGTAATTACCATAGCCTTAACCATTACCATTGTCGGCATCTTTGTTTTAATTATGATGGAAGATAATGGTTGGTTTGATATTCCGAATCAAATTATAGACAGAACCATAAACCCCAAATGATGAAACCAAAACCACAAACCGTTACCCGGCCCGAAGCCATCAAAATTCTGATGAAGCGTATGGGCCTGACCCTGGACGAAATCGCTAAAGAGTGCGAGGTGTCCATATCCACCGTGTTCTGGTGGAGAGAAGGCGTCACGAGGATTAAGCAATTTGATGCGATTGATGCCTGCTTCAAATTGATTTGCGATGATTACCAACCAGCATCGCCCAGAGTCATCAAAGCCTGCCTGACCAAGCCCGACCTCACGATGCGCCTTCGGGATGATGAGTATCGCAGGCTCTTAATGACGAGGAACAAGACGAGCATTGATAAGATCGCCCGAACCCTCAACATTGACCGCAATTATGTGTACCAATGGAGCCACGGGATTGGGAAGAAAAAGGATGTCAATAAAATTATTGAAAATAATTTTTCCAAGGTGGCGCAAGCAGGGTAAGACCCACTATATTTGTTCACACTTTCGTTCATAACCCTAAACCCCTAACTTATGACACACGAAACCAAGGCCAAGATAGAGGCCGCCATCGGCACGGGATACATTGTCCTGACCACGATGCTGGGCATTGCATTCTTTGGCCGATTCATCCTCGCTTTAATCCTTAACCCCTAAACCCTAAACAATGAACCTATTACAACAAATGAACGCAGCGGAGTACAAGAAGCTCCTTGAGTTCAAAGAAAAGTACCCGACCCTTGGCGAGAACTTGATAAAAGCCTTGACCGACAAAATTGTTGTCATTCATCTAACCGTTGATGAGTATGTCAGCCTATGCGATGCCTTGGGAATTTATTGCGCCCCGGCATTAAACGAAGTATTTCAAGCCTTTAAATCCAAACCATGAAACAAAACCTCACTGCAGAGCAACTCCGCAAGATAGCCGAGCCTCTACCACCCGAAGCAATTTCGGCCCACCCAACACGAACCGGGATGTCCACCATCAAGGGCATCTTCGTCACCGAGCGACTGAATGAAGTCTTTGGTGTTGGGGAATGGATGGTCAAGACTGAACTCTTGACCCCAATCTCCGTCATCGTCAAGACAACATCCTCTGGCCGGGAGCGTACCGAATACACCGCTCTCTCCAAGACCGTCCTTGAAATCCCATCCGCAGGCATCTATTACGAGTGCATAGCCTCGTCCACCAACGATGATATGGGCGATGCGGCGAAGGGAGCGACCACGGATGCGATCACCAAAATCGCCTCTTGGATTGGGATTGGGATTGATGTTTACAAAGGCAAACACGGTGCGCCGGTCATCCCTGCAAAGCCCTATCAAGCCCCTCCAAGGAACGATGTGGCCCCTCCAACCAAGACCCGTGCTACGGCACCCGTCATCATCCCTGCCGGTCTGCAAAAGATTCACCAAGAATACATCTTGGAGCGTGCGGTCAAGGCCACCGACCAAGAACGCAACGACCCACGGTTCGCCCCGACCGAGGATTGGACTGAAGAGCGGTACCGCAAGGGGATTGAATACTTTAAAAATCGTTAATTATGGAACTCGTATCTATACCCAGGAGTGATGTCGGCAAGGCCGACATCGCACTCCTCACCACCAACCTGGTGGATCGCATCAACGAAGGGCATATCAATGCCCTGGAAGCCCACATCAAACTCAAAGCCATCCACAAGGCGATTGAGGCGGTCATCAAGCAGACGGAAGAAACCGTTGCTGATGAGGCCGCCAAGCATCCCGGCAAGTCCTTTGATGTTTACGGAGCGAGTGTTCAGATAAGGGAAGGATCCCTTGGCCCGAACTGCGACCAAGACCCGATATACACCCAAATGAAAGCGGCCCTCAAAGACCGAGAAGAACTGCTGAAGCTTGCGTTCAGGCAGGCAGGCAAGTCAATGATTGTGGACCCTAACACCGGTGAAGAAATCCCCGTGTGCGAAGCCAAGGCCACCAAATCGTCCATCGCAATAACCTTCAAATAATGAGCAATATGACCGCAATGGAATGGCTAATCAAGGAATTACGCCTCCGCAAATTGGAAGATATGGAAAGGAGCAACGGTGAGTTTTTCCTCACCGAAACCCTGGAAGCAGGCTTGGCCCGTGAAGCCGAGCAGAGGGACGCTGATTACCAGCGTGGATTGCAGGAATGCACCGAAGAACACGAAGCCGAGCAAGGCAACACGATTGATGATTTACCTAACCTTAATTAACCAACCCTTAAACCCAAAAACAATGAACACGAACCTATTTGAAACAACCCCCAAGACCCGCTACGCCCTATCCAAGCCAAAGGTATTTGGCTCCGAGCAAGACCGCTACAACCGCAAGGTCAAAGCGTTCTGGATGATTTGGACCGCCTGCTTTAACGGAGCGAGGAACCTTGACATCAACAAGATTATGACCGACAACAATGTGGGTCGCACCTTCTACCTGACAATGCGTGACCAAGGTATCATCGCCAAAGGATCTCGCTTAGGGCAAAACAAGTCGCTGTATTACTCCGACTTCAACAAGGTCCCTACCCAACAGGACATTGATAAGTGCATCAACGAGCAAAGCGTGAAGATCAAGGAGGTGTTCAAGACCTTCAAGGCCAAGCGAGCCGTTGTCCAGAAGCCCAACGAGATGGACGCTACCCTCAAAGACCTTCTGGCGAAAGCCGAGGAAGCCAACAAGCGTGTTGCCGAGTTGCTCTCAAAGTATCAATCAAGAGCCTAAATGCGAGCCATCCTCCTCCTATTCCTGCTCACGGCCTGCACCAACGACCGCCCCTGGAGGGTGATTGAGGTGCGGGCCAAGGGGGATGCCTGCGAGTATGTGCTATCCCGCTCCAACGGATTCGGGCCACAAGTCAAGACCCTGACCGATTCGTGTGGTGCGTACAAACTATTTCAAACCTTAAAACCTAAATAAAATGACACAAGAACAATGGGAATACGAAGCAGGATGGGCTGCACAAGCACAAGCACAAGCAGAGTATGAGGCTCAAATGGCTTTTTATGAGTATTTAGATGGCTTGATTGCTGATAAAAAGTATCAATTACACGCACTTGAAATAGCATTGGATATGCTTAATTCAAAAGAATTTACCAATAGTGGTATGTCGCCTAAAGATTGGTTAAATGGAGAAAGAAATCGTTTGTTGGCTACAAACACAAATGATATGCAATGATGAAACGATTCTTAGTATTTGCCGGTGATTCCTATTATCCTGAGGGAGGGATGAATGATTTTCAGCAGGACTTTGACACCTTGGAAGAGGCCAAAAGTTTTGAATCAAAAATCAAAGAAAAGTTTAAATCTATATGGAAGGACAGCTGGAAGGATTTTAATTGGACCGAGATTTGGGATTCGGAAACACGAACCCACGTTTAATACGCAATCGGATACAATGAATGATTAATTAACAATTTAAACAATAAAAAATGGAAATACACATCCCAAGTGAAGAAAGATTAAGAGTAAGTACAAACGGCAAAAGAATGTTTGCCGATGTTAGTTCTACTCCGCATCAAGAAAGTTTGACAATTGAATTTTACGCATTTGCCAAACAGATAATAATGGAAAAAGACAGGACTTTTAAAATGTTCATCTTTAATCAAGACCAAGATATAACAGATTTTGATTATGGATTTTGGAAGGATGGTAAAATTGTCTGGCAGTCTTTTTAGGGTTGCCACTAACTCGCTCATTCGTGAACCCAACCAAACTATACCCATTTGAATACAATGAATGATAAATCGGTCAATAAGCACCCTTATTGCATATAATGAATGATAAATCCGTCAGCCTCTGCTCTTACCAAACCTCCCCCAGCGTCAGCCTGTAAACTGACCAACCAAACCCCAACCCCATGAAACTATATGCATTCCAACCACAAGGACACGGTGAGCAATCGTTCTTCACCATTGCTAAAAGCGAAGAAGAAGCTATCAAAGCCGTAAACAAGCATATTGAAAAAGTTTACCCAAAGGGCAGTCCTAACGAATACGATGCATACGGATTTGGAACGGACTACTACGAAATGACCGTTGTTGAAGAAGGGCAGGTCGTTGAAAATAACAACCAATGATCCGACCATTTCGTTGACACCACCAAAATGCTAAACCCCTAACCCTAATGCGGCCTAACCCCGAATGCTACCTTGACCAGGACGAGTATGTCAAAGACCTGGAGAGTTATGTGGATAAAATTGAGCGAGAAAACTTGATTTTTCAACAAAACCTACTATATATATATAATTATATAGACAATTCTATACATATAAACAATACTAATACTCTAAACACTCTAAAGGGTAGAGATAAAGGAGGGGGTGTGGGGGAGGAAAAAGAGAAGGGAACGTCCAAATACTCCAACAAAAACATCCGCAGGAACTCTAAACACTCCCAAGAGGAAATGATGGCTATGTTTGAAGGCTTTTGGAACTTCTACGACAAGAAGGTCGGCAAGGACAAAGCCATCCTCGCTTGGTTCAAACTGACCGATGAAGAGATTGAGAAAATCCGCAATACCCTTCCGACCTATTTAGAGGCTCACAGAGAGCGTAAGTTCCGCAAAGACCCCGTAAGATACCTAACCCATAAAGCGTTCAATGACGAGCTTCCTACGCAGTCTGGAGGCCATTCCCAACACAAACCCTACCATTCAACCCAAAACAATGAACAACCACTCCGATTTTACACGCCTCCCAGCGGAATTGTACGCTGAATACCAAGACCGACTCCTCGGCATCCTCATTTGCGAAATCATCAAGCCGGGGGATATAGTCCTCCAACTCCGAGAAGAGTATTTTGATGAAGGAATCCGCAAGAATACCTTTAAAGCCATTCGGAGCCTTCGGGCCGAGGACAAGCCTATCAACACGCTCACCGTCCGTTCACGGATGATTGAGATGAATGTCCCCACCGATGTGGTGTTTCTCGCAAGCCTTGACTCAGGGCTTTATTCTCACGATGGATGGAAGGTGTACCGGTACGAGTTGCATTGCCGGTACATCCACGACCAAATTGAGAAGACCAAGATTGACTTTCTCAAGCACCAGGATGTTGATCGCCTCTACAAGGAAATCCAAGACATCAAGTCCTTAGACCCCGACCCGATTGCTACCGAGGTTCACGAATTACTCTTGGGCTTTATGATGGGCCTCAACGAGGTGATTACGGGAGCGAAGGACAACAGCATCACCCGAACCTTCCACCACAACACCGACAGCCTGATAACGGGTTTCAAGCCTTCGGAGTTTATCATCCTGGGGGGCCGTCCTGCAATGGGCAAGACCACCTTGGCCCTGCAATACGCTCTCAACCAAGCGATGAACAAAAAGCCTGTGGCCTTCTTCACCTTGGAGATGTCCACGGAGCAGCTGATGACCCGATTGGTTTCCAACCTCGCCGAGGTGGATGGAGAGGTCTTCCTGGACATCAAGGAGCGGATGAACGGTCAAGACTTCTTGGCTATCTCTCAGCACATTGATAAGGTCAAAGGCGCACCGTTGCACGTTGTGGATGTCCCCGGCATTGACCCTCAGCGGATGGAATTGGAGTTGATAAAACTCATCAAGAAGCACAAGATTGAAGGGGCATACATTGATTACCTCCAACTGATTTCTCCCCTGCCAGAAGACCGAGGCAAGCCCCGAATTGAGCAAGTGACCAACATCTCCAAGTACATCAAGACGATTTGCAAGAGGCTCAACATTTGGATTTGCGTGGTGTCATCGTTGTCCAGGGGCGTGGAGCAGAGGGACTCCAAGCGTCCCAAGCCGAGCGACCTGCGTGAAACAGGCCAACTTGAATTTGATGCCGATAAGATTCTGTTCGTGTATCGTCCTTCCGAGTATATGGAAGACCACGACCCCCAAAAGCAAGAACTCATTGACCTCCTTGAAATCCTTGTGAGGAAGAATCGGAATGGGAAGATTGGTACCGCTATGGGGAAAATTAAACTTCAATACACAAAAGTGTTGGATTTTAATGGAAACATTCCTACCTTTGAGGAGAAGATTCAAACCCTAAAAGCACCATTCTGATGAAATACGGATCCGTTTGTTCAGGCATTGAGGCAGCCTCAGTCGCTTGGCATAACCTTGGATGGGAACCGCAATGGTTCTCAGAGATTGAGCAATTCCCTTCCGAGGTATTGAAACACCGCTTTCCCGATGTTCCCAACCTTGGGGATATGACTCAACTAACCCAAAACCCAACATTCAATGAACGATCAATTGACCTTCTGGTCGGAGGAACCCCCTGCCAATCCTTCTCAGTCGCAGGACTTCGCAAAGGACTTGCTGACCCACGAGGAAACCTCATGCTCACATTTCTCGCATTGGCTGACGCAAAAAAGCCCAAATGGATTGTCTGGGAAAATGTCCCCGGCGTGTTGTCAAGTAACGGAGGAAGGGATTTTGCTTGCTTTCTTGATTCTTTGGAAGAGTTGGGGTATATTTGCGATGTTGAAATTTTAGATGCACAATTTTTTGGAGTAGCACAAAGAAGAAGGAGAGTATTCGTATGTGGACAAAGCGTAGATTCTATACTGAATCAGAAGACAACTTTATCAGGGCTAACTATAGCTCAATGTCTCACAGAGATATTGCACGCCATTTGGATAGATGCGTTATGTCTGTTAGGGCAAGAGCCAAAAAACTTGGATCAAGCAAGCCTCTCAAGAGATGGAGTCCAGAGGAGGATGCGTTTGTTCGGGATTCTCACGGAAAATTGTTCCTACGAGATGTGGCGGCAACTCTTGATAGAGGTATTTCAGAAGTCAGTTCCCGTTCAAAAATATTGGGACTTGCCAAATGGCGCAAAGACAGAAAAGGAAATCACTCTGGAAGACCTATTGATGGGTTCATCAACGGAAGGCCAGTATATACTCACAGAAGAGTCGTTGAACAAGTCATTGGAAGACCTTTACGATCTGATGAAATTGTACACCACATTGACTTTGACAAAGGAAACAATTCAGCCGAAAATCTCTATGTTTTTCCGGATAGGGGAAGTCATCGGAAGGCTCATTCTTCGTTTGAGCGGATCGTCCCCGAACTCGTTAAGCGCAACATCATCTTTTTTAACCCTATCACAAAATCTTACGAATTATGCGAGACAAACAAGTAGAGACATATTTAGCGAAATGGGGGGGATTTGCGAGATCACTAATATCATTAAACAAGCCAACAATAGAGACGCTACTTTCGGATACCTTGGAGATTGGAGAGTTGCCGCAGCGGTTCTATTTGAGTCCGAAAGCCTGCAAGGGAATACTAAACCGAGCAGAAAAAAGAGGGAAGAAGTTGCCTCCAATGTTGAAGGAAGCGTTAGAAACCCAAGCACTCCGAGAGTAAGTAATGCTTTATGTGCAAGGGATTACAAAGGAGCAAGACCTGAAGCAGACCAAGGTGCGCCACTAATCATTGACCGAGCAGCATTCAATCAAGGAGAGAACGCACAATACGAGCCGAGGATTGAGGAAGGAGAAACGATGTCATCGTTGGTTGCGAAAGGGCCACACGCAGTTGCCCAACCGATAGCCATTCAAGATGTTAGGCCGATTGAAAAGGCTCAAAATGGTCGTGGATGGAACGATGACGGAACATCTTATACCGTTGACACAAAAGCCACTCAAGGAGTTGCCCAACCGATAGCCGTGGACACCTACAATTACACCACAAACGACCATACCACGCAAACCATCCGATCACAATCCGATACAGAGCATATTGGAGCCGTGTTGCAACCGATAGCCGTGGACTGGCGTACTGCACAAGTTGACCAAGGCATCGCTCAAACACTTAAAACCGACTTGGCTAAAATGAGTGGGCCTTGTATTGCCGTGGATGTTTACAATCAAAAAACAACTGGCGATAAGTTTGGAGTGGTAAGGGAACAGCACGGAACGAATATGAATGCCGTGTTACACTCAATGGCCATCCGAAGGCTGACCCCGAAGGAGTGCGAACGCTTGCAGGGATTCCCCGATGATTGGACGAAGATTCCATATCGCAACAAGGAAGCCGACCAATGTCCCGATGGGCCAAGATACAAGGCTTGCGGTAACTCAATGGCGGTGCCTGTTATGCGATGGATAGGCCAACGCATTCAGTATGTTGAGAACTTAATGAAGGAACTATGAAATACGTTGGAAAGTGCGACAAGCACGGCCTGATACAACACGATGTGACCCAGGCACAAATAGACATCAAGGGCGGTCCGTATTGCCCCTATTGTGGTTCTCTCGTTGATGTCATCGCAAAAAACACCGACAACAAAAAACCCAAGAACAAATGATAGGAAAGATTGAACACACAATGGCCGAAGACATTATCGGCATTGTATCGGATTACTACGGAATCCACAAGGACAAGTTGTTCAGCAAAACCCGTTTGTGGGATGTCGTTCACGCAAGGCAAGTGGCCTGCTATATGATTCGCAAGTACACCAACATCCCCAAGCTTGCGATTGGAAGGCAATACTTCAACCAAGACCATTCCACCATCATCCATTCAATTCGGGCGGTTGAGAGGGATATTATGACCGATTACCGAGGCACGAAAACCGATGTTAAAGCCATCACCCAGGCGATTGAAGACCAACAGTCCGTCAGGATAAAAAAAGACCAAAGCAAGTATGTTGTCTTGCTGAAATTCAAGGCCGAGCCAGAGATGTATTTCGGCCCTGAGATGTATTTCGGCCCTTGGGAAACCGCTCAAATAGCGAACCAAATGTTGCAAGACAGAATAAAACCGATGTTGGATATGGATGAGTGTGAGTCGGCTGTCGTTATCAAAGTGACTTCCATAGAATGAGATTCCGAAGAAAATCAACCCCGATAGAGCTATTGTTGGATTGGCTATCCACGCTGCCCCCTTTGGTCGTTAAGCAAGACATTGTCAAGCGAGTGATGAAGATGAAGGAAACTGAAACCAAGCACCTCGTGAGTGCTTATCAGGAGGGCTATGATGCGTATTCGCATCCCAAGAATTACACGGTCTCTGCCTCTGAATGGTACTCCCATAGGTATAGACGAGTTGAAGAAAGAGGGTACCGCAAACAAAAACCACACCATAAAATCGTAAAAAATGTCAAACCAATCAAATCAAAAAGTGTACGCAAAGGGGATTTACATTAACAAGAAAATCATCTCCGGGAAGGAGTTGTTTGAGATGTCTTGCAATGTGGACCAATTCATCGCCTTCCTCCAAGAGCATCGGGACGAAAAGGGCTATGTCCGTATCGCCTGTTGGCCGAAGCGTGAAGCCGACAAGTATGGCACCCACAATGCCGAGTTGAATACCTGGAAGCCCAATTCGGCTCAAGCGGCTGCTCCTGCCCCTAAAGACGATATGCCGTTCTAATGGGGGTATTTGCAAAATGGCCGACATTGCTCTCAGCGGTGTTGTGCGTTGTGAAGTTGTTGTTGCCAAGTTCGGGGCTGACCTGGATGTGGTGCTTCGCTCCGCTTTGGATAACATTCGGCTTCATCTTCGTGTTCGTGTCGCTCGTGTTTGTTATCGCTCTAATCATCTCGGACGAGAAGAAAGGCTCTAAGCCTTTCTCTCACCGGGTGAGGAATGTATTTGGCAAACGATACACAACGACAACGACCTAACAAAGAATGAAGAAATGCCCAAGCCCAAAGGTTCCCGTACAATCCGAATACGACCTCCAAAAGAGCCTATGCCTTTACATCCGACTCAATTACCCACAAGCGATATTCACTTCTGACTTATCGGGCATACGATTGCCAATGGGCCTTGCCGTGAAAACCGCTAAACTCCGCTCGTCAAGAGCGATACCAGACCTGCTCATCTTTGAGCCAAGGAAAGGGTATCACGGCTTGTTCATTGAGCTGAAGCGGCCAGGAGTGCGGTTCTTCAAGAAGAATGGCCAACCAGCAACGGAACATTTTGCCGAGCAATGGGAGATGATTCAGAGGCTTTTGCGGAAGGGCTATCTCGCTTGCACGGCCAACTCCTTTGATTCGGCCAAGGCCATCATAGACAGCTATTTCACCGAATAACCACTAATTTTGAGCCTATGAAACGAATAGTCATCAAGGAAGGAAAGAATTGGGCCGAGAACGACCCGATGCTCCCAACAATAGGCACGGTATGGCGGAGGGAATACGAGTTCACGGAGTCTTGCCTTTACAAGCAAACAGGATTGGAGGGCTATGGCATCAACAAACTTTGGGGCGTGTCTGGATTTCCCTACCACAAGCGAAATTCGGTAAGGGTATGTTGGATGCCCCACGAGCAAGGGCAATATATCAAGATGTACGCCACCTCGTATGTGAATGGCGTTCGGGAGATACGCTACCTCTGCCAGGTTCAGTTCGGGCAGAAGGTCAGGTGCTTAATATCCAACCAAGGCAACAACGCTTCGGTATGGATTAACGATGTGTCCACAACCTTCAAGGTTCGCATACCGCTCATCACCTACACGCTTCCTGCGTACTTTGGTGGCGTTCCTCCTGCTCCGCACGATATGATTATCAAACGCTTAAAATAAACGCTATGCCAGAGTTCAGAGGATGGATGATAACCAAGTCATCCGCAAAAGGAAAGAAATACACGGCCACCAAGGATGGCAAGACCGTGCAATTCGGGGCATCGGGTTATACGATTGCTCCCGGCACTCCGAAGGGGGACAACTATTGCTCTCGTTCTGCCGGTATCAAAACGGAGACGCATTCTCCGAATTGGTTCGCAAGGGCGTTGTGGTCTTGTAAGGGATCCAAGAGCGCAGACAAGAGGCCGTTCTTTGGAGAGATTGATCTGCCGTAAGATGCTCAGCGAAACCAAAGAAATCAAACTCTATAAGCTCCGCAACAATGTCGGGCAGATAGAGGGGCTTCCTAAGAATCCAAGGCTCATCCGGGATGACCGCTTCCACAAGCTCGTCCAAAGCCTCAAGGATGACCCAGAGATGCTCAAGCTTCGGGAGCTTATCGTGTTTCCTTTGGAGGAAACATTTGTGGTCATTGGGGGCAATATGAGGCTCAAAGCCTTGAAGGAGCTGAATTACGATTCGGCACCCTGCAAGGTTCTCTCCGCAGACACGCCTTTGGAGAAACTAAAGGCCATCGCCCTGAAGGACAACTCGGCCTTTGGGGATTACGATTACGATGCCTTGGCAAATGAGTGGGATGCTCAACTCCTGGCCGATTGCGGTATAGATGTCTGGCAGATGCCCGAAGAGATTGAGAAAGAGTTGGAAGAGGAAGAGGAGCGGAAGGACAACGCTAAGGCTCAGAAGATTATCCTCCGATTTAACAAAAAGGAGTTTCTCTATGTGAGGGATGAACTTTTATCTTTGGCCGAAACCTTTGAAGAAGCGGTTGTTTACCTCTTAAAAAAACACAATGGCCAAAATAACGATTGAGTTTGACACAGACAACGAGCAGGATATGGTCAATTACAAGAAGGCCATCCAAGCCCCTGCGATGTACCTCGCCTTGGCCGAACTTAAACACCACACCTTCAGCGATGAACCAGAGATGCAGGAGCGAGTTGAATCGGTCTTAGCCGATTTCAAGATTGAAATGGATGACCTTTACGATGACCCACTCTTAACCTAACCTATGATAACGAAACACAGCAAGAATGTTCACTCCGTGGACTGCGGTAGAGAGCAAGAGTTTCTCCTCATCTCCGACCTCCATTGGGACAACCCCAAGTGCGACCGGGAACTGTTGAAGAACCATTTGGAAGAAGCAAAGAGAAGGAATGTCAAAGTCATCGTCAATGGTGACTTTTTTTGTTTAATGCAAGGCAAGGGCGATCCACGCAGGAGCAAGGAGGACATTCGCCCCGAACACAACAATGGGCGGTACCTGGACTCTATTGTGGACACGGCGGTGGAGTGGTTCAAGCCGTATGCCGACATCATCCTTTTGGTGGGCTATGGTAACCACGAAACGAGCATCATTCATCACCAGGAGACCGACATCCTGCAACGCTTTGTCGCTATCCTCAATCATTCCTACGGAAGCAAGGTGGAGATAGGAGGGTATGGTGGCGTTATTGATTTCAAGATGCATCACGACCACTTGCACACCAGCAATTTCGTAACACATTATTATCATGGGAGTGCAGGCGGAGGAATTGTTACCAAGGGAGTAATTTCAGATCAGCGGATTTTGGCTATGGTGGAAGGATATGATTGCACTTGGCAGGGCCACGTTCACGAACTTTATTACCACCAAAATATAATTCACCGATATGACCGGTCAACCAAAACTCTCATTCAAAAACCTATTCATCAAGTGCGCACGGCAACGTACAAAGAAGAATGGGCAGACGGGTACATGGGCTTTCACGTTGAGCGAGGCCGAGGCCCGAAGCCTTTGGGAGGCTATTGGATGAAGCTTGAAGTGGATAGAGATAAGAGCAAGAATCGGCGTGGGCCGGAACTCCAGGTCTTCGCCACATTCACTCCCTGCGATAGGTTCTATTAATTAATGCTTTTGTATGAATAAAGAATACAAATTTCAATTGCATTGCAAGGAAGGTATTTACTATGCAGACTCCTTGCTTGACCTTATCATACAAGTAATTCGTCATCGCTTTTGGCATCTAATGAATGATGGCAAATGGATGGATTAAAGCCATAAGGTTTATCCATTATTAATGGAAAAAGCCCGCTTTCGGCACCCTAAAGCCTACTCACGGGCATTCCAATGAAAACCACAACCCTAAAAGTGGTGTGACAAATATAGGGATTATTTCTTAAACAAAGTAGAGCCAAGCAATGCGCTACCGATTATTGCACTTACTCTGTAAATGCGCCCGTTTTTTCTTTCTTGCGCCCACTTTTCCTTATAGGCCAAAGCCAAACTGTCCTTCGTGGCAATGGCCTTGACGCAAACCGAGTCCTTGGCCTTGTATGCGATCAGCAGGGAGTCATAAGTTCTAAGGAGAGAGTCCCCAATCCCCACTTGCATCGCAAGCAATTTGCCGACCTCCTGGCAGGAGTCAAGCATCAAAGGGACATACGCCTCCACCCATATCGTTTCAGGCTCTTCATAAGCCTCTATGAGCCTCTCACGCCATTTGATTTGGGTCTTTACAATCTCTTGCCTTATCGTGTCTCTACGGGTCTGTAAAGGGGCCACACGATGCTCCAAGGAGTCAATGACGCATTGTTGCTTGTCAATGATTTGCCGGGGAGAATCCTTCATCGTGTAAATGAGGAATCCAAGCCCTATGGCGATGGGCAGGACAACGAACAGGATGCCACGGTAGGGGATGTGGCCCTTGTCGTTAACAGCCATCGTCTTCGGGGAACACCCGAATTATCTGCCCATCATCGTCAGTCTCCTCGGTGGTCTCGTAAGGTTCCAGGTGATCGCCAAGCGACTCCGCTCCCGTGTCCTCGTAGAGTTCAACATAATCGGTCAAAGCCTTAACCATTGTCTCCTTAATGGTCTGCCCGGTTTCTTCGGCCAAGTCCTCAATTTTGCTCAAGAGTTCAAGGTCAATCTCAAAACGGATTTTTACGGTATTGTTCTCCATCTTATTCAGCATTCAAAATCACTTGCGTGCAGCAGAATAGGCAATAGCGGCAATCTGACTCCTGCTTCGCTTCTTGCTTTTAGGCTTGGATTTGTTGGCTTCTGTAAGCTCTTTGATGTTTTTGGAGACGGCTTTTTGGGTGGCTTTTTTCCCATAACCCTTGGCTTTAGTGAGTGGCATAATGAATCGTTTTGTGGTTCAAATATAATTAAGCGGTTTGGCCTTTGGTGAGCAGGTCGTAGAACTCGTTGAACTTAGCGATGCGGTCATCCAGGCCGATGATGCCTCCGTTTATCTTGTTGGTGATTCGGGTAATCGTTGCGACATCGGAGCCTTTGTCGGCAAGGGCGTTGAGTTTACGGCTATGCCAGAAGTAGCCCGCCGATAGCATCGCATACCTCCCGGCCACGAGTTCGGGGTTCTCCAAAAGGTCTTCGGGGACGAGTTTGTCAAGTTCAGCGTAATTGGCCTTGAAGGTGGTCATAATGTACCCACGGCCTCGGTATTTCCATCCATCCCCAAGTTCGGTATTGCCAAAGCGGTTCGCATAGACCTTGTTGGCTATGGCGATGTAATCCCTTGCGTATAACTTGGCCGTGTCCTTGTTGAAATGCCTTGGGAAGACCTTTAAGAGCCGTGAGGCGGAGTAATTGAAGTTCTCCTTGGTCGTGGTGAAGTTGGCCGATTCGTGGGCCGTTTGAGCAAAGAAGTGAGCAATCCGAAGGTCGGTATTAATAGAAAACCGCTCCTGTATTTCAAGGAAGCGGTCTATAACGAGCTTGGGGACTCTTGGGGAAAGGCGTTGCTCAAGACTCATCGCCTTTGGATTCAACTTTCTTATGGAAGTAATTGGAGAGCGTTTCCACGACCCTCAAACCGCTGAAGCCAACAAGGAAGGCCATAGCGAATTGAGCGGATTCAAGTTCAATACCAAGGAAGGTGATAGCGAGAGGGGTAAGGTAATTGGCAGACAAGGTTCCTGCGAGGATGGAGAAGAGTTGGGTGCGTAAAGATGCTCCCTTTTGCTTTCCTACGAGGACGAGGCTTCCGAGAAAGCCCCCTACGGACATCCCGACATTAATGCCGAGTTCCGTCAATGCCTGCTTGATATCCATTACAAGTAAGTGTTGAGGGTGGACAGGAATGCTGCTGCCGTGGTTCCAAGGGCCACAAGGTCTCCATTGGTCACGAATATGGACTCGTCCAAAGTCCCCGAAAGGTAAATCCGCACCTTTGTAATGCCATCGGTTGCATCAAGCTCCGTGGAGATAATGTCCCGATAATTAAGGAAGTATTGCCTTCCGTCAGCGTATGTGAGTTGTAATTGCGTTGAGCCGAAGGTTCTTGCGGTTAAGGTAGGTAGTGCCATAGTGCGTCAAATTTATTAAAGAATGGGCGAATTTTTATGGGGTGGTGAGGGTTTGGAGTTGAGCGTTCGTAAGGCGGTTGGGGTAGATGGCAGCGGCACGGATGCGGTCGTTGAATTGTAGAATTGAGTTCCAAGTGCTTCCTATGTTAATTTGATTAAGAGTAGGAACTGTTCCAATAAAATCTTCACCTGCTTTAACGCCATTCACATAAAAAACAAAATCGTTTGATGCGTATGCAGCAGCAACCTTAAATCTTCCCGCGCTTAATGTTGCGCTATCAATCGTTGCTTGTGTAGAACTTGCGTTTTGAACCAAAAATTGAATAAGAGAGCCTTGAACACTTATTACCATTCTATTTGCTGCACTACCATTAGATAACTCAACAAGCCTCTTACCTGTAACAAATGCAGAAATATCCACCTCTGCATAAATCGTTCCCTCGGTCTGCCCTATTAACGAGGCGATGCTCGTCTTATTTATCACATCCGCAGCACGAGTAATGGCCACGGTGGTGGTGGGGATGTAGGAAGTGGCAACGGTGCCTGTTTCAAGTTGATGGCATGAAATGATTATAGGTTCGCCACCTGTGGTATAAATGATAAAGCGAGAACTTGTATCTGTGTTTGGACTTGTGAGTTGAATCCTTTGAAACCCAGAACCGCTAACCACGGTTGAACCACTTATGACTCCTCCAGCGGTTTGCCTATACCTAAAAGTAACAGGACTTCCTGTTGGGCTTTTTATATAAATTGAGCAGGTATAAATATTAGAAGCTAAACCTGATTGAATGATTCTAACGTTATTCGCACTCGCTGAGTCGGATGCGCTATCCGCACCGCTCATTAGCCAAGCCGAATTAGGATTGCCAAATGGGTCAACTTGATTTTGAACAACGGTAGCAACAGGAGCCGTTTCAACCGAAAATGTATTGCTGTTTGGATTTGAGTTTGTAGCAGCAGGCTCCACCAACAAAGCAGGACACCCATTCACCGCTCCACCAACTGGATAATCCAACCTCGGCACATTGTCATTTACGAGTTCAAGTAAGCCATCGGCATTGATTCTCGTGGAACGATTGGCCGTGGGCGTGGTGGCACGAGTAACCACAAAATCGCCTGCCCCTGTTTCGGGGATTTGGCTGTAAAGAGTGCCAGCCTTTATGACATACGGGATGTTTAGGAGAGAAGGAGTGGACATATCTTAGGTTGTGAGGGCCTGGAGTTGAGTGTCGGTAAGCCTTGTTGAGTAGATGGCAGAGGAGCGGATGCAGTCGTTGAAGAATCCACCTTGAGTAGATCCCGATACAGCGGATGGGCCGTTACCGACATGAACGAAATTAACGCTACTTGCCCAAGTTGGAATGCCACTTGGGTTTGTTCCTATTATTGCTCCGTTAATAGCGAGAACACTTCCGCTTGAGCCATAAGCCATAGCGATTTTTGTTATACCCGTAATGGTTGAACTTGCCGTTATATCTTGAAGCGTTCCGGTATTTGAGCGTATTCTTGCAAAAATCCGATTTGAAGCATTTATTTGAATGTTAGCGAAATCGGTTGTATTTGAATTAAGAGAAACCCCAAAAATACTCCTCGCCACACTTAACGCTCGCAAATCTACCTCTGCATAAATCGTCCCCTCGGTTTGTCCAATCAATGAACTCACGCCCGTCTTGTTTACGGCCTCTGCGCCACGGGTTATGGCGGCGGTTGTTGTGGGGATGTAAGAGGTTGCGACCGCCCCTAACTCATATTGGCTGCCAAAGATGTATATGCCCGAAGTCCCATCGCCTCCAAAGTCTGCGCTGCTTTGAGTTGATTGAACATTAACACGGATAATCTCGTTTGCGACTGAAACCGCTTTTGAAGCAATGCAACGATACCATCCATTTCCATAAGATTGGATTGAAGAAACGATGCCTGTATCTGTTGCACTAACCACTCCTGTGGTAAGGTTAAAAATAGCACCCGTTCCACCTATCCGAAGCCTTGCAAACCCATATCCTGCGGCTTTAAGAAAAATGGAAAATGTATAACTTCCAGCCGCAGAAACAGTTGTTTGGTCAACTCTGTGTTGGGTAACCGAGGTATTTGCAACAATCAAGTCGGCAACATTTGTGCCGTATGGGTCAAGAGTTGCGGTTGTATTCAAGACGCTTCCGCTTCCAAATGCAAGCAAAGCAACAGAACTCCAAGTGGTCCCGAAATTCTCGCTCTGTAATGCCAAGTTCTGCGCACTCGGTTCAACAAGCAACGCAGGACATCCATTTGCAATTCCCCCCAAAGGATAATCAAGACGAGGGACATTGTTGGCAACGAGTTCAATGAAGCCCGAAGCATTAACCCTCGTTGAAAGATTGGCTGTTGGAGTGGTCGCACGAGTTACGGTCAAATCACCAAGACCGCTCTCAGGGATTTGGCTATACAAAGTCCCGGCCTTAAAGCGGTAAGGGACATTCAGAAAAGATGGATTGGACATCGTTAATTCGGATTTAAGGCTGAAAACCTCGTGAGCAAACAATTATAGGCCGATGCCTCCTTCACGGTGGCACTATCGTTGTCGCACCGCTGATTGAAGTACCAGAAGTCTGCATAATCCTCCGTGGCCGTAGGGACCAAGGGAGGATTCAATTCGTATCGGAAATACCGACCGCAAGTGCTTGCGAGTTCGGGGGTCAACGCAGAATTGGCCTTGGCACGAGCGAGAAAATTCGCCCATATCTCAAACCAAAAGAGCTGATTCACCATCACGCCTTGCAACGAGGCCAAGAATGCACTAATGCTACTCCCCAGGGCCACAAGATCGCTACTGCTCACAAAGAGCGTTTCACTCGTCTCTCCGTGCGTATAGATGTAAACCTTTGGGTCTGTGGTTCGGGGGTCAAGCTCAAAAGCGACCAAATGGGCATAGGAGACATAATAGGTCTGCGAATTGGCATAGGTCAAAGTCAATAACTTCTCCCCGAACGAAAACGATGTGAGCCGTGCTAATGCCATATCAAGCTATTTTTTCAACAATCACAATAATCTTCTGCAAAGTTACGGCACTTGTAGCGGTTGCGTTTTTAACGAAAATATCCAAAAACCCCGAAGAGGCAACGCTTACCAAACATTGCGTGCCAACGCCGCCATCCTTTCCTCCAGACCCCAATATGAGGGATTGCTCTGTCTTTGCTAAAACAGAATTGTTCAATGCAATCGCTATATGAATGTCATCATTGTTTTGCCCCGATATAGAGGCGAACACCTGAACACGAAAGATTGCCGTTGCCCCCGTGTATGTAACCCTTCCCTGCGAGTTAACCGCAAGTCCATTCGCAGAAGTAACCCCTGCGGAAGCGGAGCTTATCGTGAACTTTTGAAAGACATTCTGTTGCGATATGTTGGTAGCCTCCGAAGACGATTGAAACCATTCAATAAAGCAAGGGGCAAAAGCAGAGGAATAACGAGCATCCAACTGAGAGATGCTTATACTCTTTGCTTCCGGCAAAGAGGTATCGTCAACCGCTAACTTGAGCGTGCTGGTAATGGATGCTTGGGCATCTAAGTCCCTGATTCTTTTGCGTGCCATATCAATAGGTTAAAACATTATCGCCATCGTAAGAAAAATCATCCTGGGCATCAACGGCCAGAGTGTTGTAATCGCAAGGCTCCTCGGTGTTTAGGCAAGAAGCATCGCCAATCACCTCCACCTCCAAATCCAAGGCAATCATATACAAAGCCGTGTCCCACACGACCTTCGCCCCCTCAAACTCGGTGTCAAGGTTCTCCTTGATGGAGTAATTGGCCGTGATGGAAGTGACATCAATACTCACCGCACCGACAGTCGTGGCCAAAGCCTCGTACATACCGCTAATCTTGCCCTGAACGAGCGATGCGACCTCGTAAGGACGCTTGCCCTTACGCTTGCCGATAATCACCAAGGTCAACGGATAAACGATGCGGAGCAGGTCCTGACACCCAATAAAGTTGTTCTCGTCCGTAACCTCTGCACGCTCCCTTCCATTGTAACGGATGTAGGCAATGCCCTCGCTCCAATCGTAATCGTCCACAACGTGCTTGTAATCGCCGTTGTTGCAGTAAATGGCCGGGATGATCTTGCCGTCCCTATCGGGTAACAACTCGGCAAAGCCCGTGTGCCTCACCAACTTGTAAGCATTCAAGCGAGTGAATATCTCGTCAATAACCTGGGTCGCTATCATTTGAATACTTTGCTAAAGAATAACTTGGTCAGTAGGTCAACGAAATAAGCCTTTTCCTTGCTCGCTAACCCAAAGATAGTGCCTCTACGGGCTTCATTGTCAACAACTTTCTTGGTGTTCAACTCGCTCACAACCATAAACTCAACCTTGGGCTTGGAGCCGATCAAGTTCTTCTTGGGAGTGCTGAACTCGGATCTCAAATCGCCCGTGAACTTCATGTCAATAAAGGCCACTTGAAGCCCCGCCCTCCTTCGGACCCCCTTGTACTTGTCGCTCTTATAGTTCCCAATCTTGGCTAAATCGGGCTTCAGACCCTTCTCAAAAATCCTCGGCAAAACCTCTTGCTCTTGCGTTTGCGGAGCCGCCTCGTTAAGCGATGAAGCCAAGTGCCTTGCCAAGGAAGACTTCTGCGTTTCAAGTTTTTGTATGTAATCCTTAATGTCCACCTCTTTACGGTATGCGAGAAGCCTGCCTTACCCTCTGCCTGCACGCAAAACAACCGCCCTCTGGCAAGTTCGCTTGCTCAAAGTATCGCTGCATATATTGGTCGTATTGGGCTTGGTAATAGTTGGACAACTCTTGGTTCATGTCCCTGTTAAACACAATCACGCCATTCAAACGCTTGGAGAACTCCATCTCCTTCAAAAGCAACATCCCCGTCTTGTAAAGCAAAGGATAGCCGAGTTGCGTGACATGAGCGCACAAAAGCGACTCAAAGCTGCAAGTGACCTGGTATTGAACACTCAAGCCACCCGTGAAACTTCCTCCTGCAATGTTGCTCTCAATACGCTGCCCTGCCGTTGAAATCTCTATCGCCCTCTCAAGCATATTGTCGTTCCATCCGTAAGCACCTCCGCTCCGACCGCAACTGCTGCATCCATAAGTCGGGTAAAGACTCGTCTGAAACGAGGCCACCGAGGTCGCATCGTAAAGGACGGCCAAGTTCAACATTTGGCCATTGGACTGATAGGTTTTGTTCACCACGAGGCGAGACACCGAGTTGGCCACGGCCGTGACGTTGAAGGTGTCTAAGGTGACTCCTGTACGCAAATCAACGACCTGGACAGGTATAGTGCCACTCACGGGGAGAAGAAGGCTTACAGAGCTTATGGTGACTCCGATGTAATCAACCTGGCGATAACGCATCCCAATGCCTCGCCATACGGCAGAAGCAGACAAAGGCAAGACCGATTCGGCATAAAAGCCTAAATCGCCCGTCCAGGACGATGTGGTGTAATTCCAGCGACTCTGCAAATAGGCCAAGGACTCCGCTTTCAGCATATTGGCCGCTTGGTCAATCTTGCGCTGAATCAAGGTATAGGCGGTCTTGTCCTCCTCATTCACGCCCGAATCAAGGTCTGCAAGGCTAATGCCTGTCAAGTCATTGATATACAAACCGCTAATCGGAGGCGTGCTTGCATCACACAAACCACGAATCCCGATGACATTATCCCAGCAATTACTCATTTTGGCAAGATTAAGATACTCATTGGACAAAGTTAAAACAAAAAAGGGGATGCTTTCGCACCCCCTTCCTTGAGCATAATCCCGAAGGATTAGTTGGACACCTTACCGTTGAAGATGTAATTCACACCAGCCAAATCGTCATCGTTGAAGAAGAGGTCAGCAGGCAGATCCACATACTTGTAGGAAAGACCCAGGAAGAACTTCCAGGTGTTGCAATCCAACTGAGCGTAGTAATCAAATTCCAAGCCGGTTTCGGGGTCGGAAATCGTACCCTTCTTGATGGATTGGTCATCAATTACACGGATGCCATTGGCACCACGGAAGGCATTGTAGCGAATCAGCTGAACACCGCCTGGGGCGAGGAAAGCGAACTCACCGGCACCGAAAGTGCTGTCGGCCTTTGGCTCAAAGAAGAAGTAGGACTGAGCGTCCGAGTTCATCATAGCCTGAAGGTCAACATTCACCGTGGCACAGCAATGCGACTTCAATGCGGTCATGTACTTGTGAGAAAGCTCACCACCGATGATGATGGGGCGATCCCAACCTTCAGCAAGCTGATACTGATAGGTCACATCGGAGAGATAATCATCCAAGAACCAACCATTGGTGGTGTTTTTGGTCTTGGTGGTCATCAAGCTACGAGTTCCGTCAACAGTAGAGCCTGCACCATAGGCGAACTTACCGAAATTGGTGGAGATGTAATTCACGGCCTCTTCGTTCATAAAACGCTTGAGAGCCTGCAAATTCATCGCCAACTGCCGAGCGATATAGTTCTCGTCATTCTCACAACGAGGAGCCAAATCGTCCAACCCAACAGACCAACGGCGAGAAGCCCCGACCGCAGGATTGATGTTGTAAACGGTTGAAGTCTCACCATAGGTGGGGCCAGCGGCACAATTCAACTCAGCGGAGGTTGTGGTACCTACATCGTTCATACGAGGCTGATAGACAACTTCCACCTGGCGGTAATGGCCGTTCTTGGTGTCAATCTGGTTCTGAATGATACCAGATTCGTTCATCGGAGAGGTGATCGCCCGAAGAGTGTTGATGTGTCCGGGGAACATCGTTGGGTCGGCATTGAAATAGCCATCATCCAAACGACCTTGAATATCGGGACACGATACAAAGGATGAAAAAGCGTAAGACATTTTGTTAGAAGTAAAACAAAGTTTGATTGAGGCTATTGATTGCCAAGCCAGGCACTATGGGATTTATTGTCTCCCAAGACACATCATCGTGCGTTCAATTCTTGTCTATGTTTTACGGCTCTTGGGTGCAAGTGCCGCTCAATAGCGGTCTCTTGTCTTTGGGATGAAGTGGTGCGAACAGATGCGGCCGACTCTCTTCCTCCTGCCTCGCCTGCCTTTTTGAGCATTTGAGCTTTCTCCGCTTCGCTCTTCACCAACTCCTCTGGTGTCAGATAGCCGGTCCCCTTCTCGTTTTTGATTTGGTTGCCCTGCTTGTCCGTCACCATCAACTTCCCATCCGACAATGCAAAGATATACTTTTCATTCAATTCTATGTCAAAGCCTTTTTTCGCATAGGTATTGACAGAATCGCTCCAGGCGAGGCTTGACTTAATCTTCATAACCTCTTGATTCACAATGTAATTGTCAATCGCTTTCTGCGATTCCAACTCCTTCTGCTCCAACTTCTGCGTCAACTCCCCTGCCAAGGTTTCGTACTCAGACTTCTGCCTTTTCAGTTCGGCAAGCTGCGCCTTGTAGGCTTCATCGTCCTTGCCCGTGTTTTGAGCCTGAGCTTTCAGCTCATCCACTTGAGCTTGAATGCGCTGCTGGGCAACCTCAAACAAATCCGACAACTTCTTGCCCTTGACATCCTCCTCGGTGAGGTTGAAGGAACGCTTAAACTTGGTCTCAAGGCTTCCGAGCGTCTTGCCCGTTACCTTGTTGCGGATGTCCTCGTCATCAACGGCCACCTCACGAGCGACATATTTCTTGGCAAGCTCTTCCTTGAATTGGTCAAGGCTTTCAAACTCTTTCTCTTGGTCAAAGAGCCACTTAGACATTTCTTTGGAGTCAATAGACATAATTGATGGGTTTATTGGATTTCAGATGGTTCAAGGTCAATGTTTGGAGACTGCTCAACGATGCTATCGGCTGATTGAGACACGATGACCTCTTCAGTTCGCCTTCTTGCAATCGGCCTGCGCTTTGGAGCCTCTTCAATAACGATGCTCTGAGGCTTGCTTGGGTTTAAGTACTCCTCATCGTCAATGCGGATGTTGTACTTCTGCAAGAACTTACTGTTTCGGGCGGTCGCATCGCTAATGAAAACGACCTCACCGTCAGGCTTGATGGCACGGATGTGCCTGCCTCTTTTTACTTCAATCATAAATGAATGGGTTTAAGGGTGAAAGGTTTGTACCGCAAATATAAACAATAATGGGCAAACTAAACTTGAGGGACAAGCCAATGCCTGCAACGATATCCTCCCAAGTAGATAAAAATGGTGGATTCATCGGTGCCGACAATCTTGCCCTTCCAATCGCCTAATTTGCCCCAGGAGCGCACTTCTTCCTTCGTGAATACCTTACCATCCCTCGCCACACAAAATGGCCGAGAATCGTTTATTAAGCCTCCTGCGTACAAGTATTTCTTAATGCCCAAAGCCTCGCCCATCGCAAAGGTGAAGGAGCGGTCAATCACCGCAAACATCGTGTCAGCCGTAAGCGTGGCCGTGTCAAAGAGCAACCCCTTTTTTCCAGCACCCCCTTTCACGATTTGGGCAATGCCCTCCTCCAAAGCGGTTCGGTCAGAGCCAGAGGCAATAGACGCAAGGATGAAGTTTCTCAAGGCCGTTGAAAATCCCGACTTAAAATTGGTCAAGTCCTCAAGCATAGAGGTCGCTTGGGCCTCGTAATCAATGCCGGAAACCGCATCGGGGTTAAGGTCCATCTTGCGATACATCTCTCTGGTAAGTTCGGCCTGGGCATCCACCTTGTCCATCAAGAAGACCAAGGCATCAAAATACTTGCTCCCGGCAACGGCCCCATCAACTCCATCCATAAAGGCATTGACACGAGCATAATTGGCCGTGTCAAAAGATATATTGCCGTTCTTGTCGTAACTGAATAAAGCGAGCAGGGCAATGATAAGGGGCAGAACCTCGTTCTGCGATTCCTCCACCTGCTTGCCAAACTCCTCGCCAATCGTGTCCAAGTTCTTCTGCTTCTTGGACTGAATTTGTTCTAAAGTCATATTACGATTCTTCCTCCTCCTCCTCTTCCTCTTCGTCTTCTTCCTCTTCTTCTTCCTCTACCGGTGCGGCAGGAACAGCCGTCCGTGCGTTCATAACGCTTTGGGGAGTCATCCTGGACGAACCCTCATCCTCTGGCACCAACTTCTTAGCCATATCTATCAATACCGCCTTCTGCTCGGCCAAGGTCAGCGTCAAGAACTCCTCGTTCTCCGACAAAGCCTCCTTAATCAAGGACTCCAACTCAAAGTGCATTATCGCCTTCCACTTGGGGGCAATGCCCGAAGCAACCAACGCCAAGACATCCCTCGTTTCAAGATTGAAGAAGGGGTCAACCTGGACGCTCAACTTCATTATCGCACTCTTCTCCTCTTGGATGGGGAAGCGAGTGTCAAGGTATTGCTGGGCCAACATCGCCTTGGAAAAGGTCGGGGCCAACTTAATCTCTGCGGTCAACTCCGCATCGGTGCGCATCTCAAAGTTCTGCGGATAACGAACCGCAGGCATAGACCAAGCATCGCCATAACGCATCCTCCCAATCGTGTCCATAGCGAACTCATAATCGGCAAAGATGGTGTTGGCAAAGCGGAGCAGAAAGGAATACAACTCCTCACGGTCAATGGCCTTACCTGTGGCGGTCTCACGGCCCGAAATCTTCTCGTTGTTCATTACATCAATGGACAACAACTCAAAGGCCATTTGAATATTGGTAATGACTTGCTTGTTTAAGAAGTCAAGGATTTGCGGATCCAACTCAATGAACCCGGCAGGAGGGATGTTCACCTTGGTCTCAACCTCGGTGGTGAAGCGGTTTGGGGTCTGCACCTGGTACACCGACATCGGCCCGAACATCCGCTTCGTGCCAGAGCCAGCGCAATTAGAGCAAGCGATGGCAACCTTCTCCTCAAAGCCTAAAGCCTCCTCAATGTACCCCGATCCATTACACTTATCGCACTCATCCACATATTCCCACTTCTGCAAGAAAGCGTGGCTGAACTTGGACATCTGCAAGGTGCTGAAATCGCACACGGCTTGGTCCAAAGCCGGGATGGCAGGGGTGTAGAAGGATTGAAAATAGTAATCGCCATGCTCCTGCACCGAAATACCTCCGAGCCTCGTGCAAGGCAAATAGCCAAGGTTGTGGCGATAGTAAAGGCCAATCTCAAACTCATAATCGCCCTTCTTGCCGATTTGTTTGGCTATCTGAATCTCGTTCCTGTCAAAGATGTAGAAAACCAAACCATCATCCGTCTTGGTACGGCCATGCTCAACCTCGGAACCGTAATCGGCCTTTAGGATGGCGTACTCGCCATCCTTCCATCCCCACACTCGCTTGGAGTGAAAGCAATGGGCCACGGGAGTGGTTTCAACGGTGTCGTTGAAGGTGCCGTCCTCAAAGTATTGGAGGTCGGTAGGCATAACGGCCAAGACCGCATTGGGGTCGGTCAAGGTCATAAAGGTCACGATCTGCTGGAAATAGTTCTCCAACGAACCAAAGCGAGGATAATCCTCGTTGAAATACCGCTCTTGGGAAGCGTCCTCAAAGCGAACCTCGTAATTCTGCCGGTTCCACACTCGCCCAGCGATGTTTACGGCCTTATGGAAATAAGGGACCGTTATGGGCTTGTAGATGTTCTTCCGATAATTGAACTCGTGAGGGAGTTCGTTGGGGGCTTTCTCCCGGAACAGCTTTTCGGGGAAGGCATCGTAATCGGAGTGGATCCGAAGCCTCATCTCCATCTCCACGCAAGACTGATAGGTCGGGTAGAAATCGGGGATATAGAACTTGTCAGACTTTTTCTTAACCTCGTACTTTTTGTACTCCGTTATGATTTTGTCTAACAGTGGGAGAATTTCCTCTGTTGTCATGGCTATCGCTTTTTACCGCCTCTGCATTTGCACATTTGGAATGGTTTTATGCTCAAAATTAAGGCATAATTCGCTATTACAAGTATGCCTTAAACTCATCAAAGAACGATTCGTAAGGGTATTGTTGCTTGTTCTCAAGCTGATTCCTCATAGGCACATTGAACATTGCCTGGATTCCGTTTCGCTCTGGCCGGTATTTCTTCGGCAGATTGGGGATGTCGTGTTCGCAAAACCCAGCGAAGGCACGGTTGAACAGACTGTACTTGGCCACCCCTGGCTTTACCCCATTGTCCCTCACATCGCTTGAGACATTATGGATATGGGGGCATTCAAACGATGGAGGCATAAACCCATAGGTTTCAATGTGCCGGTACATCATATCGCCATCCTCCTCCCCGAATCCCAAAAGCCTTTCGTCAAACCAATTCAACTCCTGCATCATCTTCCTGGAGGTCACGAAGTGCGACCAAGAACCATTCAGCACGAACATATTGGCTTGGGTGGTCGTTATTTGACTCACCCTGTCCATAAGGGCCTTTTTGTTGCTCACCCTTAAATCGTCATTCAGAATCAAAATATGAGAGGTCGGAGAGTGGACAACCAAATCGTTCCACATCTTGGCCAAGCCTCGCATCTCCTGGTAGAAGATGGGGCTTACATTGTCGTGATCGGCAAGAAACCGAAGCATATCCCTTCGGTATTCGTTGTCAAGGCCCGTCTTGCTTGAAGCGTTGACCGCAACAATCACATCCATTCCACTCAAATCCTCAATCAAGGGGATTAGGTGGGAACGGAAACGCTCCTTGAAGGTCGTTATGCCGATATACATTACTTCGCCTTAACGCCCCAGAAATACATATCCCAACCTTGGATGGATATTTCTTTCTCCTCAAACTCACATCCCTTTAAGGCCAATTCCATATCCTTGTCCGATATGTTGCGATAGTAATCGGTTGTGAATGGAGAGTTCCATCCCTCCGACTTGGCGGTGCCGTGTTCTGGTCTGCCAGGAGCAGCACAAGTAATAACGATTAAGCCACCAGGCTTGCAAGCCTTATACATCGCCTTAATGCTCTTCTTCCAGAACTTATCGTGTTCAAGCATCTCCCCCGAAATCACCACATCAAAACGCTCGTCCGTTTCTTCAATCCATTCGTGGATATAGGCAACAATGTCAACATTCTTACCCTCACCAATGTCCATCCCCAAATACTCGCATTCCTCAAAGAATTGCAAGTTGCTACCGTTTATGTCTTGGCTTCCAACATCCAAAACTTTCTTCCCCTTGAACATTTCTGGAAATCCAGCCTTAACGACATTAATGAAATTTACTTGTTCTCCGTGCATAACTTATTGGTTTAGAATGGTTTGTTTAATCTTTGAGTAAATCGTGTATTCGTTGGCATATTTACGAACCCAAGCATTCATTTGGAGCAGAATGAAATCGTAATCAACCGAAGACACGATGCGTTCAATCTCGGCCTTTGCGAAGGATGCGTTGCCATAAGATTCAAGGCGAATGGCAAAAGGGATATGCTCGTGGATGTTCCTTGCTCCCACATAAATAGGGATTGTTCTACATAGAACAGCGTCAATAATCTTGTCGGAGATGTAATCGTCCCAAATGCCGTTCTCCATACATACCGAGAACTTGTAGGGAATCAACCCATCGGCCTTGTTGCCGAGTTCGCCCTTGCATCCCCTGACATTCAGGCCACGGCCATAAACATCAACCCATCCACAAGAGGCAAGTTCCTTGGCTATCTTATATCTAAAGAGGTAAAATCCGTGGGCGATGTTGCTCGTCACCATACTTGCAACCCTTCGCTTCTCAAAGCCGTCAAGATAATCCGACAAAGGCCCATCCATATGGTAAAACATACCGCAAGGGAAGCCAACCAAGTTGCCCTCAATTCCATAGGCTTGTGGCTCCGTACAAGTGTAAACAACGGAGCAATAGGACCCAATGCCCCGGTCAAAGAAATCGTGGTCTGGTGGCTCTTGGATGAAGCCTATGACTCGTTCCTTGGGGACACGAGGCTCGGCTCCTCTTTTGTCGTTGAATACCACGAGCCAATCGTAAGAATCGTCATCAACGAAGGTGATACCATCGGCCTCGCTCCACAAGGACTGCTCCATAATCCTGCGGTTCAAAGACGCAGAATCGGTCCAATTACATATCGCTCTTACTTTAATGTTCATGGGATGCAGCTCACAAATGCTCTTTTAGACCTATCGTAATTGCTCTGATTGGTTGCCAAAATGTTCTTGTTCGCATAGAACCTGACCCTATCCTCGTCATCGTGCTTAATGGTTTGCAGGCCGTTGTGAAAACTTCTTTGCTCAAACCCAAGACGCTCAACCCTCCAATAAAAGTCAACATCGTCAATGCCCCATCCATCCACTATCTCGTTGTAACCCTTGGCCCGGTAAAACAACTCTTTCCAAACCATACAACATCCCGTACCATCGCCATAATTCCATCCCGTAACGAATGTCCCACCATCCATAACCTTGATTTTGTGGTAGTTAAGGAATGCAGAGTTGGTCATCAAGGCATCGGCATCCATAAAAACAAAGGTGTCGGCCTTCTCGGAAGCGGCCAAGGCACCGATGTTTCTTGCGCGGCTAAGGTTAAAGCCTTCGGCCTCGTGCCTTACCGCACGAACTCGTGGGTCGTTCAACTCCTCCACATAATCGGCGCTCTTATCGGGGTCTCCATAATCCACCACGATAATCTCGTAATTGCCCCCCTCTTGGGCAAGCCAAGTAGGTAATGCCTCTTCCAAATGATGCATACGGCCTTTGCAGGTCGTAATGACCGAGATGAATCCGCTTAATTCCATCGTATCAATAGTCTTTGTTGTCCTGCGTGTTTTTGTTTTACCAAATTATGCCACTTGTATTCGTGGGTGAGGCCCATATTCCTATGGTATTGGCCAAGAAGGGCGCAAGAATGCTCCCAGGCTGAATTGTGAGTGAATCCTGCGCCACCAAACAAGCCTAAAACATAATAATTGTCCATCATCCAAGGTATAGTCTTGACTGACAATGCATTTCGGTATTGGAAATAAACAGGGTTGCATCCAGGGAATGGGTCAATCTTGTATTGGGCGCAAGCAATATTAAAGGCGAGTTCGTCAGGATAAGTATTTCCCCAAGCCATTTTAAGCCTTGAAATAGGGATGCCGTTGTCAATGTTGTCCCTTACCTGAGCAAAGAACTCCGTGAGCTTCTCTCCCTTGCGAAGGAACATAAAGGAACTGTTTATGGCCGTTACCTCGGCATCATCGTCAAGTTCATGGTATTCCCAAATGGTATCAAGCGTGGCCCATTGCATAGGAGGAAAATCTGCCCCATCCCTTTTTAGGTTTGCCTTTGGTGTGCCTCCCTTCGGGTCTTCCCAAGATGCTACCTGGGAATAAAAAAAGCCCTCCTTTGGAAGGCTATGCAGATGATCAACGAGAGGCTTCAAAGACTTTAGGCAAACTCCATCAATGTCAAAATATAAGTTGTTGTCAAAAGCCAGGTACTTGTCCATTCGGGTCTTGGCTCTGCCAGGACTGAACGCCCCGTTATGATACAAATCATCTTGGTCAATAATGGTCTTAATATCAAATACCCAATACTTATGGCTTATGAGGACATCGGTTTTGTCGCAAATAAGTTGAATCGGAAGGTCTTTGTCAAAATGTTTGACCGACAACGCAAAATTGTAGGCCATTTCGTGATAGGCTGACTTTCCAAAAGCCATAAGCACTATCCCTGTTGTTTTTGCACTCATCTGTGCAAAGATAAAAAAAATCCCCGACCAAAGGCCGAGGATTCAAAAAAACCAAACCGAAACTTAAACCCCGAAGATAGCGTCTGCGTTTGAAGGCGCAACGTATTTCTGTGGGAGTTGGTCTGGGCCGAGCGAAGCACGGGCTGTGCAGTTGAACATCTGAAGCTCCTTGTTGGAAGCAGGGACATTAACCGGCAGGCACACATAGTTCACGGGTTGAGTGATCACCATCACCTCGTTAGAGCCACACAGGTACAGAATCAAGCCCGTTACACGCTTGTTGAGGGCGTTGTAAAAGTCAATGCTTCCATCGGTTGTGTTGGCATCCATCCAGGTAGCGGTAAAGTCAAACCCAGCCAAGAGCGAGGTTGGGCCACATCCAACAGGATTGTCAACATCTACGGGAGATGCATCGGGTACCGTTCCACGAACATTCTTGATAATTTTGAGGTCTCCAGCGTTGATAGCGGTGGTGTATTTCGCACCATTGCTCCAATCGGCAGCGGTTGCAAAAGTAGCCCCGGTGCCAAATGCGTCCTCCTCAAGAATACCAATCGCAGAGATACCGCCCCTGTTGTAAGCACCACAAAGCACAAGCTCGTGATTCGGCAAAGCAGTACAGCCGTATTCTAAATAAGCCATTTTGTTAAAAATTAAAGGATTTCAATCTCGTCATTTATTGGCAGACAGGCCACAACGCACGATGTAATTGCAAATATAACGAATCGCCACGCAATTATCCTATCTCAGGACAAGGCTCACAAGTCGTTTCGCAGTTTTCGGGGTTCACGGGCAAACCATCGCAACAAGGGTCTTTGCGTAAGTTCTGCTCCTTCACTTCAACCTCAAGGAAGGCAGGGGCAACGAGCCGTGTCCGAACCCAGGTCGGAGAGTACGCCTCCGAGCGAGTGAAGTAATCGGCAGCAGGAATGATGAGGTCGTTCATGTTGAAGATGTCGTGCCTGCAAGCGAGGCGCATAAAGTTGTGGACATACCTCGGCGAGAGGTTCACGACCAACTCCACGAACTCCCGACTCTCCGCATACACGACCCTCTTGCGGCCTGCGCTATCCTGATACGAAACAACCTCGCCATCGTATTGCGGATTCCTCAACTCACCATAGATTCTGGTGCGATGAAAGAAGCCAGCTGGTAATGCGGTGCTGGAGGGATAGTTGAATCCAAAAGCGCAAGCCCCCTTCGCGTCGGTCACATTTTGGGATGCCAAGACTCGGATGGTGTTGCACGGATCGGTAATCCATTTGTACTCTTCGCTCAAGCAATACCAATCACTCCCCCCATCATAAGTGTCTTGAGTAATTACTATCCTAAAGCAATCGTTCTTATTGAATCCTGCGTTTGGATTATTTGATACAAAATGAAAAGTGCAGAAAAAAGTGTCACCATAAAAAGACTCCGAGTCAACTTGGGTCTTTATGCTTTTATAGAAAGAATCAAAAGCAGGATTAGACCATATCAAATCGGAAGGAAGAAGAGTAGCCGTATATCCACCGAGTTCGTCAACCCTTACATTGCTAATCCTCATCTTTACTTTTCCATTCGCATTTGTCCTAATGCTAAAGTTTAGATTCGTACCCGTTAGGTAGCTTGTGCCGGTGTATGTAAAGTAATGAACGTAATCTCCTGGACAAATAGCGTCATCGGTAAAAGAAGCCGCCGAAGGATTAAGCACGGCAAGCGTGTTAACAAAGCCGCAAAACTCTCCCCCTATCTCTTCTAATGTATATGAAATTCTGTATGTTTTTCCATTGATCAGCGAAGAAGAAAAAAGACCATTTACAAAACCATTGTACGTTCCTGCACTTGGGTAGCAATAATTCAAATCAACGCCACAAACAGGCGTTGTGTCTATTGATCCCCATCCAGAGGTTAATGTCCATTCGGGGTTTCCATCGCAAATGCTGTAAAGGAGGTTTTTGAACATAAGCGCAGGAGCCTGGAAACTGAGTGACTCAGATGTCCAGCCAGAGCCATTGAACTCCGTCAATATCGGTTGCTGATAATCCCCCGTCTTGCAATTATCACAATCCTCGCTTTCGGATACGCAAAATACCTGGGCGCTTTTTATTGTGAATTGAAGTGTCGTGCTTCCTGCTAATTCAAAATTAAAAGTGGCTGTGGATATTGGTATTTGATATATTCCATTATCATCTATCTCTATGCCATTATAGCCATAGATGTATAGCACATCTCCTCCTGTTTTTGTAAAATTGGAAATCTCAATTCTAAGAATAGCGTTTTTGCAGGTGGTGGCTGGATTTACATTGTAATTAACCGCACAAAATCTTGCTCCAGAGCCAGCGAATGTTATTCTAACAAACCCCGTGGTATTATCCTTTGTCACGCTTGCGCTGGGCGTATAATAAGACAAGTTAGTTGCTGCGTTAGCAGGAGCGTTATTCGTTGCCGTACTTGGCACGCACGATATTGGTTGATTCGGTGTAATCATTCGGTCAGAAGTTCAAAGGTTGTCATTCCTGTTTTGAGGTTATGCTCCACGCTCATAATCCATCCTCTTGTGCCGTTCACAACGATATAGTTCGTTGGATTGTTGCTTATTTGATTGAATTGCGCTCGGTCAAGGGGATATTCAAACGAGAGTGATTTTGCTATTTTGATTGGCAAGTTATTACTCAAAAAGTACCCAGCATAACGGAGGCCCAATGGCGCACGAAACAAATAATTTCTGGCCGCAAATGGATGGATGCACGAACCGGCATAGGTAAAGGAAATGGGGTCCGCAATAATGGCGTTCTGTTGGTTGATGGAACTCGTGGTGCCTGTATGAGCCATATTCAACACGGTCTTCGGCGTTGTCAGAAGGTCAGTATTCTCTTCAAGCAAAATCCACTTGTTCTCTTGGTTTACCGAAAAGCCATAGTACAAACCTCCTATTGGGGCAGGCGAACCAATACTGCCGTTGTAATAATCATTGGGGATAAGAAAATATGGCGTTGTTCCTGCATCGCTTTCTGCGCATTGAGTGGAAGCGTAGCCTGCATCTTGGTAGTAGATAGATGCGTTGTTCAATGTGGCATTGCTATAATTCAGCACCGAGAATACCAATGGGTTATCGGTCTTCAGCATCACATCTTTCGCATCGCTAATGGATGCGGATTGAGCGTTGCTGAAGAAATAAGGCTGAGTGTCGGCCCTTAGATACAACTGCGTCCCAACCCTCGTGAACGAAAGGCTCAAATTAAAGAATGCGTTCATCCCCATAAAGAGCTGAGTGAAGGATATGGACGGCATTGATACGGATGGCTCTATCAGCGAGGTGTTGGTCGTGTATAGGTTTTTTGCTCCGTAGGTAGCATCAACTGTTGACACAACAGTCACCGTGCTGGCTCCTGCAAGGACATTGATTTCCGTGAAGGTTGTTTGGTGGTAGAAATAGACCTCAACGAAATCGTCAACCCCATCAGTCGTTGCTCTTGCCGCATAAGGGAACACAATGTCTTGGTAGCTATTGCCTCCGCTATTTGTAAAGACTTGTTGATTCAACACGGTCGCAACGGCCCTCGCATAGGTGGCGTTGTCTGTTACGGCAAATAGCGCTGGTCCAATAAAAACCCTTGTGACATTGTTTCCATAAACATCAATCCATTTCATTTCTAAGGGAAACCCTGCTCCTCCGGCATAAACACATTTAAGTTGAATGAATTGAGGTCGGTAATTGATATTCGTGAAAATGTCGCTTTGGAAGATGGTCGTGTTGTCGGTCAGGTAGCTAACTACATACTGAAACAATTCCGACATCTTGAAGGCAAACCTATTGCCGTAGGTTGTCCCGGTAGCAAATTGATAGGATGCACAGTTGCTCAATCCTTGCCCATTTACGGTTTGCCCATTCACCGAGTTGATTGGAACAAGCAAGTCCTTCATCCGAATCAATCTCCCCTGAACGGTATCGTCCTCCACCGAGCAAGTCGCAATGCACTTGTATGAATTGAACTCCACATCGCTCAAGTAAATCAAGCCACGAAAGTTCAAGCCATCGTTGCAGTCCTCAATGATTTGGCAGGAAACCTCTTTGCATAAGTCGTTGGCCTGGTAGTAGGCATAAAGAATCTCATAGCCATCGCCCCAGAACTCCAAGTCCGAAACCATCGTTGTGAACAGGCCAGGCAAGTCCTCGTTCCGCTGGATGGATATGGCCGTGTCCTGCAAACCCATTGGCTCGTTGGCCAAGGTCTGTCCGTCAAGTATTACCGTGAAACTCGCCATTACCAAGCCCTCCTTCTATGGACCTTGTGGGCCGTCCTTGGTTTGCGGAGAACTTTGTCAAAGTCATCCCAATTCGCAATCTTCACGCTCTTGTTCTTTCGGATAGCATCAATCATCTCAAAGTTGTTCAGCTCAATGGATGCTCCAACATTGTCGGCAAAGGAACGCTTGGTGCCGCTCATTGCGTCAATGTATCGCTTGGAGACAAACTCCTCAAAGTTATTGTCACGGATGGCTTGGAGGACGGGCTTGTACCGCTTGGTCTCGTCTGCGGTCATTACCGACTCGCCACGAGAGAGCCTTGCAGGAATGCTGTCGGATGTGCCGGTGCCTGGGCCGTTCAAATCAATAACCCCTTCCTTGAATCCCTCTGGGAACTGAGCCGAATCAATAAGACTCATTTGCTTGATCGCCATAGCCCCAATCGCAAAGGCCGCAAGCGCACCTCCAATCGGCCCAAGTTCGCTGAAAGCACGAACAATAGCGGATGCGCTATTTATTAAGACATTTACCTTTTGGGTCTTCTTGTTTTGCTCAAATTGTTTTTTCTCAATATCCGCAAGTTCTGCGTTGTATTGCTCCTCGGAAATCAATCCTTGGGCAAGCTTGTTGTCAAGAGCGGTCTTTTGGTTATTAAACTCCATCTCTTGAATCTGAGTGAATTGGTTGTATAAATCGCCAGCCGCATTAACGAATTTGCCAACCTCTTTTACATTCTCCTCAAACAGGGCTTTATCCCGATTTGCGGCAAGAGCGTCAATCTCTTCTTTACTCCTACCATAGTCCTTCGCTTCGTCAATTAATTTTCCATAGTATTCACGAATGGCCTTCAGTCGCTTATCCAGGGAATTTCCCTCATACCCATCCAGGCCGTCTTGCAGTCGCTTGTAGAACTCGGCATAATCCTCGGCCTCCTTCTTCTTGCCATCGTTAAAGTCGGTGTCAAGCTTTTGCATATCAATGTTGGCCTTGGCGAAGATGGCCTCAATCTCTTTGACCGATTTGCCTTGAATCTCAGCACTCTTAGCGGCGAGTCTTGCCTTGGCCATCACCAACGCCTTCTCAAGTTCAAGCCTTCTGTCCGTTCCTTCGGCGTGTAATTGAATCTCGGCCTCAATCTCTGCGGCACTATCCTGCAACATTTGAACCGTCAAGTCCTTGATGTCTTTGCTGAGTTTTTGAAGGGACTCAACGCTCGGCACATAGACTCCTTCCTCAATGACCTCGGCAACATTCGGGTCAAAGGACTCAACCATCTTCCGGGCCTTCTCCAGGTCTTTGTCAAGCTTTGCAAGGTCAAGCCCCATTTGATTCGGTGTTCCCGCCTTCTCAAGCTTTACCAAGTCCTTACGGGCCTGAATGAGCTTTATGAGCTGGTTGTAATACGCCGTGGTTCCTTCGGTGGTTTTGAGCAATCGGGTTTCCTCAAGAGCAACTCGTTCTTTGGCCGCTGCAATGGCATCGCCTTCCTGCTTTTCGGTTTCCTTGTTTTTGATTCTTATTTCCTCCATCCTATCCAAAATAATCTGATAGGCTTTGCCTTTAACTCGGAGTTGGTCGGTCCCTGCCTTGCCCAAACTAAGGAGATGCTCGGTGTCTTTCAGTTCTGCCGCAATACTTTCTCTCTTTTCCTCAAGTTGCTCAAGGGTCAATCTGTTAAACTCTGCCTGAGATGAAGCGGCTTTTTCGTTTAGCATTTCAATCGCAATAGTAGATGCCTTGCTCGCATCCCCTATATTCTCGTATTCGCCAGACAAAGCATAAATGATTGATTGTCGTTTCCTTAATTCTTGGTTCAATACTTTTTCGGTATAAAGCTGTGCGGTAAACAAGTCTTTTTTTCCTGGATTGAATATGCCGTCAAAGGCAATGGCAATGCGTTCCAAAAGGCTTAATCGTTCGTTGGTGAGTGAAAGATTAAGCAGGTCTATGGCCTCTGTGAGTTCTGTCGTAAAAGAGATGATTGTTTGGAAGTTTGCCTCGCCAAGGGATAACTTGAATCTTTCCCACGAGTTCGTCACTCTTGTCAAAGACGCATCCAAAGAACCCGATTTTCCTGCAACGGCAGGGGCAAAGGTTTCTTCTAATACTCGTGCAAATTCGGGCAGGATTTCAGCTGATATGATTTTGCCGTTCTCAAGCAACTTTGTGAAGCCAAGGTTGGTGACTTGTTGGGCGGGGTGAAGGCGGTTGTACGCTTTGGTCATCAAGTCGGATGCACCCGGCAACGCTTCACCTAACTGCCTGCGTAATTCTTCCGCAGCAACCACTCCCTTGGACAACATTTGCTGCAAGGCGTAGAATGATCTTTGGGTTTGAAGCGAGTTCGCTCCTGCTCCTCGTAATGCAATCGCCACCTTGGTGAACATCCCTTCGGATTCTTTGGCCGAGAACCCTGCCATCTTTGCGGCAATCGCAAAACTTGAAAATCCATCGCCAAGTTCTTGGAATCCTATGCCGAGCTTTTGGGAAGTATCATAAAGCCTGTCAAACGCTTCTCGCCCACCGGTAACGCTGCCAAAAACGAACGAAAGTCGGTTTTGCATAAGCTCAACCTTTCTTGTCGTATCAACAACGGATTTTCCAAAGTTTACAAGCGAGTCAATCGCAAAATAGGCGGCCATTCTTGATGCAACACGAGACAATAACCCGTCAAATTCCGAAACTTGTTTGCTCGCATTATTGACCGCCGACCCCATTCGGGTCACATTGTTGGTCGTGTTGTTTACGGAGTTGTTGTAATTGTTTATGACCGTGGTGGATTGGGCCACGGACGCATTGGCAGAACTTATGGAAGAACCTGCCTTTGAATAAGCACCAGAAACATCCTCGGAACTCCTTTTTAACCTATTATTGAGTGCGATAAGCTCTTCAAGCTTTCGCTTCATATCGTCTATATTCGCATCGTAACTTACCGATATTTTATCAGCCATTGGTGTCTTGTTTAGCTTTGCGTTGCCTTTCCTCCTGGAAATGCTTGAGCAAAGTTAAGACATCCTCAACGGATGTTTTCATATACTCCTTGTAGAGGAATATATCGCCCCTCGCTAAGAAAACGAAGAACTCACGCCAATTTAAGTCGTTGAGGTAGAGTTCCGAGCCGAGATTTCGGATTTCAGGAGTTCCCTCGTCTGCTCCAGCCGGGAGGAGGCCATCTCCCAGAAGATTGTCCAATCTTCTTCTAAATGTTCTATATTGGGAAAGAACTGACTCAGCCCGGCTAAAACGAAAAAATCGTACAACTCCTTGCCCTTGTACGCTTCCCTAAACGCCTGCACCTTCTTCTGCTCAAACTCGTTGTTCCACTCGCCTGGGTTTTGGTCTTCACGGATCAGCACCGCTCCGGCCAACTCCATCATTACTTCGGGGTGAACGAGCATATCCTTCCTCCTGCGCATCTCTCCGACAAGGAAGCCAATCTGCGCCAGGTTCTTCACGGCGGTGCCATCCACGGCCTTGTTCAAGGCTCCCTCCATGTTCTCCAGGAAGACATCCAGCTCTTCCCTTGAAACCATCCGCTGCAACTGAATCACGAGGTCTTGAATCCGTCCCATTCGGTCAATGGGGATGTCAAAGATGTTCTGGTAAATGAAATACCGGTGGCCCTTACAGGTCAACGCAAACTTCAAGCCACGCATCTTGTCGGGCTTGTAGGTATCGTCCCACACCATTTGGGTCAGCTCCTTCTTGAAAAGCTTGTAAACGAGTTTGTGTATCACGAGAGTTTAATGAGGATGAAATTAAGGGTTACGCCCACGAGCATCACGACACCCATTTGCAGGAGGTCAAAGCCCATCATCGGGGCGGTTACAAGGTAGAAGATGCCTCCCCATACCGAAGCCATACAGCCCACGCACCCATAAATAGGTTTGTGAAGGTTGGGAAACTTATGCGGGGGGATGGTTTTCTTGAACCACTTGCCCACCTTGCCGAGGAGTTGTTCCTCCTCAAGCATAATGGAGAGCGATACGGTCATCAGGCTTACAACCAAAGCCCGTGCCATTGTGTCAAGGGCGAATGTCATTTCTTCTTCTCAAAGGTCATCCAAAGGACACTCACGAGAGAGATGGTTGCACCAACGATTTCGGTAACGGACGATTCGTCCAAATAGCCTTTCGCAGCGAGTAAACCGCCAGCAAAGGTCAATGCGTGGCGCAGGAGGGGGAGAATTAGGTTTTTCATGGATTGATATATTTGAATTGAAAGGAAAAGCAAGATTCTGCGGTTGGGTAAGTCGGAGCGAGGGTCAGCGGTAACTCATCGCCATCCAGGTTCGGCGAGGCACCGCCGGTGTAACTCGCATAAGCCCGCACCTCGTAGGTTCGGCCAATGGCGAAATACGCTTGGAGGTTATCAATCGTGGCGTTGGGGATGGTAATCGCTCCCGACACGGGCGTGGCCATCGTGAAACGGAAGGGGCGGTCAAGGGCCACATCGGTAATCACAACGGTAACAGCTGCGCTTGGTGTGGTATAGCCAATCACAACGCTATCGGCACAGATGTCAAAGGTGCCAATATCGGGGCAGTCGGTGCATTCAAGACAACTCATCGGCTTGGTGTTTTAAGTTCGGGGACAAAATTGTTGTTAAAGTGTGTGTAACCGCTCTTTTTGAGGTGTTTAAGGTACCATTCGCTCAAGAAGCTGTTGCAAAGATACCGAAAACAGTCGGCAAAGTCGGACTGTTGGGTAATGATGTATCGGTTTCGCTTTATGATGTTGCCAGCGGCATCGCACGCCACCATCTTCATGTCCCTCGCCACGCCGGGGGCCGTCTTGGGGTTTATCTTGATGTCGGGGTGGAATTGGAGAAGGTAATTGCATTGCGCTCGGCTGTTCTCGTGCTTCGGGTTCGGAGCGACCTTAATCTGCCGCTGCGCCAATCCAAGGCCCCTCGCTAATTGTTCGTAGTAGTTGGCATTGTCCCTCTGCGATAAATCGCCCCGTTTGCCCATCGCATCGCCCGTGAGCAGGCAGGAAAACAGGAAGGGGGCGTACTTGGCCTTAATGGTGTCCACCATCTTGGGGATGCTCCCATCAACGACCTGGAACTCGTCAACGATATGAACGTGGTCTCCTTGGCTATCCGTCCACATCTGCGCCACCAGACCGCAGAAGGGTTGTAAGTTGAAGTCAAGGGAGATGTAAATGGGTAGGTTCGGGTTGAAGGAAGCGTTGTGGGTTTCGTGCTTTTTCGCCTCGTAAGAGATGAAGAAGGGGTTTTCGGGTTTCTCCTGCACCTCCCAATCGCCCTCCACGAATCGTTTGTACTCGTATTCGGGCATATTGTCCCGAAGGGATTGAAGGTAATCTTCGGGGATGTGGGGGTTGTCGGTGATTTTGGATGGGATGTAAGCCCAGGTGGAGGGTAGGTCGTTCTCCTTCCACTTGTCGTAAATCAACTCCTTCACCCAATTATTGCTTGGGTTGCAAGTGGCCATCACGACAATGGGCGGTCGGCCTTCGCAATTCAGCCACGAACCGGCACGCTCCAAGACCTTGTAAAGGAGTCCTTCCTGGCACTCGTTAATCTCGTCAATCCCACCGCCGTTAATCTCCAAGCCCTTGAATCGGTCAAAGTCTTTATCGGTATCGTAATTCTCGCCCATAAAGATTAACTCGGAGCCGTTGGTGAACCGCACAATCTGCGCCTGCTTGTCCCAAGAGGCAACGTGCATCCCTAAGCCTTGGTTCATCAGGGATGTGAAGGTCACAAGCGTTGTCCTCTGAAGCGTGGGCATACTCTGCCTGATAATCACCCACCGGCTGCCGGGGTATTTGGAACAGAGGGAGATATAGGTTAGAAGGAGGCAGTAAGTCTTCCCGCCTCGGATCGCTCCGCCAAAGAGGATGAATTGCTTCTCCCCCGACAAAGCCATCTTATACGCCTGACTCTGCCTCGCCGTTAGTTTCATCCACAATTGGTTCAGTCAACTCAAGAACAAAAGGCCCCGTGTTCGGTGCGGTGGTCTGCTGCTGGGGCTTGCCATACAAATAGGCCAAGGCCAATTCCATCGCCCGCATATTGCCACGAATCGCCTCAGTCACCAATCGGGCAATCAACGCATCCATCCGCTTCACACCGCCAATCGTTCTGTCCAAGTCGGCATCAAGCAAGTCCCGGATATCTCGCCTCGTGACCGTCTTAGGCTTCGTAGAACGAGCGTTTAGGAGAACAGGTATCTCTGCCTTCGGTTCAGCACTCGGAACGCTCTCAGGGGCCTCAGAGACCTCCTCCTCAATAACCTCAGCCTTCTTCTTCTTTACAAACTCATGTATCGCCATGCACCCACAAAATTACCACAAGTCAAGTTTAATTCGCCCAAAAAAAATGGGGGGTACCCCTTTTCCACAAAAAAGGTGTTTTTTCCCACAAAGGGCGCAATTTGTTTTTTATCCCTTACTATATATATAAGTGTCTATATACTATATAGACATCTATATTTAATATAGACATTTATATAACATATAGACATCTATATAGAATATAAACACTTATATTAAATCTTATGCTCATTTTTTTTTGAGTCGCATTTTGCACACCAAAAAGAGTCTAA
>Ga0207939_1000054_pt1 | contig 44779 bp, 46 predicted proteins | sample LakMenEpi02Jun12_FD_150663 | JGI IMG/M metagenome (GOLD analysis project Ga0207939, IMG submission 150663) | Freshwater microbial communities from Lake Mendota, WI - 02JUN2012 deep hole epilimnion (SPAdes) | ecosystem: Environmental > Aquatic > Freshwater > Lentic | place: Lake Mendota, Madison... | reverse complement strand
GGTGTTCATTAGCTTCACGTTTCCTAATGATGCCTATTTCGTAAACAGTCTCTTGTGATGCCTCTAAGATTTTCTTTGCGCGAGCCACGTCATTTTGATCAATGATAATAGCCATACCTATTCCACAATTAAATGTTCGATAAAGTTCTGCACTAGAAATATTCCCTTTATCTTGAAGCCATGTAAAAAGTTTTGGTAATGGCCAGCTTGATGATTGAATTTCTGCTGTTAAATCGTCACCTAAAATTCGTGGGATATTTTCTGTAATACCTCCACCCGTAATATGTGCCATACCCTTAATCTTGACTGTCTCTTTCAGCTTAAGAATAGATTTTACATAAAGCTTAGTGGGCTCCATTACAATATCTCTTAATGTTTTTCCATCAAAGGGTGCTGAAAAATCAGCCTTTTCATTACTAATAATTTTCCTAATCAGCGAATATCCGTTTGAATGAGCTCCGCTAGAAGCAATGCCAATCACTGCATCGCCAGATCGAATTGTTTTGCCATCAATGATTTCACTTTTTTCTACAACACCTACTGCAAACCCAGCTAGATCATATTCACCTTCAGGATACATACCTGGCATTTCTGCTGTTTCTCCACCTACAAGAGCGCATCCAGACTGAGCGCAACCTTCAGCAATACCTTTAATAACCTGAGATGCTGTTTCTACGTCAAGTTTCCCGCATGCAAAATAATCTAGAAAAAATAAGGGTTCAGCACCTTGAACCAATATATCGTTAACACTCATAGCCACTAAATCAATCCCAACTGTGTCATGTTTGTTTAATTCGAATGCTAATTTAAGTTTTGTACCGACCCCGTCTGTACCCGAAACGAGAACAGGCTCTTTATATTTTTTAGGCACTTCGAATAACGATCCGAAACCTCCAATACCGCCCAAAACCTCGGCTCTCATAGTTTTTCTTGCAAAAGGCTTGATTCTTTCAACAAGCGCATCTCCCGCCTCAATATCTACCCCTGCATCTCTATAGGTGATGGGTTGATTATCTTTTCTTGTATCATCTTTATTCAAAAGATTAACTCTCTTTCATTAAACATTTGGGTTAGTCGTTATAATTGAAATTTTAACCGAAATATATTTTAAAGATGTGCATAATTAAGGCTATCTTTACTTAAATAAGCTTTCTCATAGATATGAAACAGATGCTATTAGCTCTATCTCCAACACCAAAACAATCTTTTGAAAATTTTGTGGTTGGTCACAATATCGAAGTAATTCATACCTTAAAGCAAATCATCTCTCATAAACTGCCTATTCAATTCATATATCTTTGGGGTAACGAAGGTTCAGGTAAATCACATTTGGCTCAAATTGCATCTGATCATGGATTTGTGATTCATGATGACGTGCATTTACTTAATGACTCAGGTCAAATCGAATTATTCAACACATATAATCGATGCAAAGAATCTAATCAGAACATGCTTGTGACAGGACTTTATTCGCCGCTCCAGATGAAATTAAGAGATGATTTAGCCACTAGACTTGCTTGGGGAGTAACTTATGAAGTTATAGCTCTCTCAGATGAAGAAAAAAAATTAGCACTTCTAAGACACGCTGATGAAAGAGGTATGAAACTTAACGGGGATATTGTTGACTATTGCTTAAAGCATCTAAAAAGAGATATGCCAAATTTATTTTCTATTTTAGAAGATTTAGATAAATGGTCTTTAAGTTACAAAAGGCCTATTACTCTTCCGCTGCTTAAAGAAATTATTGCAGCCAATAAAATTTAATCTTATTGGCGAATCAAGTAATCAAAAGCCCCTAAGGAAGCTTTAGCGCCTTCGCCCATTGCAATAATAATCTGCTTATAAGGCACGGTAGTTACATCCCCAGCTGCGAATAGCCCTGGCAATGAAGATTGGCCATGGCTATCAATAATAATTTCTCCAAACTTAGAAAGATCTACAGTATTTTTTACAAAGTCAGTATTTGGCAATAGTCCAATTTGAATAAAAATACCTTCAAGTGCAATCGTTTTCTTTTCGTTTGTTTTTCGATCAAGATAAATCATGCTATTCACTTTGTCAGAGCCAAGAACTTCTAATGTTTGTGCATTTAATATGACATCAACATTTGACAAGCTATAGAGTCTCTTTTGTAAGATATCATCAGCTTTGAGTTCTCCGGCAAATTCAAAAAGCGTGACATGCCCAACGATATTTGCAAGATCAATCGCGGCTTCAACGCCAGAGTTTCCCCCGCCTATGACTGCAACGTGTTTGCCTTTAAATAAAGGTCCATCGCAATGTGGGCAATAAGCTACACCTTTACCTTTGAATTCTTTTTCGCCAGGAACATTTAACTCTCTCCATCTTGCTCCCGTTGCAACAATAACAGATTTACTTTTAAGCTTTCCGCCATTTTCTAACTCTACTTCAAACAAAGCATTTTCATCATTTTTTTGAATGCTCTTTGCGCGCTGTAAATTCATAATATCGACTTCATATTCTTTTACGTGCTCTTCAAGAGCTGTGACTAACTTTGGTCCTTCTGTGGCTTTGACTGAAATAAAATTTTCTATGCCTAAAGTGTCCATAACTTGTCCGCCAAAACGCTCAGACACAATTCCTGTTCGTATGCCTTTTCGAGCACTATAAATAGCAGCTGACGCACCTGCTGGACCGCCTCCTACAATTAAAATATCGTAAGTTTCTTTTTTGGAAATTTTCTCAGCTTCTTTTAAGCTAGCACTTGAGTCAATCTTATTTACAATTTCATCAAGCTCCATTCTTCCTTGGCCAAAAGGCTCGCCATTAAGAAAGATAGTAGGTACAGCCATAATTTGTTTATCTTCCACTTCCTTCTGAAATAAGGCGCCATCTATCATGGTATGAGAAATATTGGGATTAATAATAGACATTGCATTTAGCGCCTGAACAACATCAGGGCAATTATGGCAACTCAGCGAAATATAAGTTTCGAAATGAAACTTACCTTGTATGTTTTTAATTTGTTCTATTTTTTCGGCATCTAACTTTAATGGATGCCCTCCTGCTTGAAGCAAAGCCAAAACAAATGACGTAAATTCATGCCCCGACGGAATACCTGCAAAAGTTATGCCTGTAGCGTCTATCTCTCGATTGACCTCAAAAGATGGGATTCTTTTGGAAACATCTGTTTCCTTATTTAAAGTTATTTTTTCTGATAAAGAAGTAACTTCTTCTAACATCCCTAACATTTCTTGGGATGAAGCACTCTCGTCAACATTTGCTAGAAGCTTAATAGGGCTCACAAGTCTAGCCATGTAGTCTTGTAATTGATTTCTAATTGTTATGTCGAGAGCCATTTATTTACCTAAAATGTTTATGAAATTCCCAGGCCTCTATGGCCTGGGGTTCATTTTTTTGTAATTAGATCTTGCCTACGAGATCTAGAGATGGAGCGATTGTTTTAGCGCCTTCTTGCCATTTAGCTGGACATACTTGGCCTGGATTATTAGCCACATATTGTGCGGCTTTAAGCTTACGTAATGTTTCTTTAACGTCACGAGCTATGGCATTGTCATGCACTTCCATGGTTTTAATTTCGCCCTTTGGATTGATAATAAAAGTACCGCGCAAAGCAAGACCTTCTTCATCAATATGCACTTCAAAAGCGCGTGTTAATTGATGCGTTGGATCACCTATTAATGGAAACTTAGCTTTGCTAACTGCAGGCGATGTTTCATGCCATACCTTATGGGAAAAATGTGTGTCTGTCGTCACAATATAAACTTCTGCGCCTGCTTTTTGAAATTCTGCATAATGATCAGCAGCATCTTCAACTTCTGTTGGGCAGTTAAATGTAAATGCGGCTGGCATAAAAATTACCACTGACCATTTGCCTTTAAGACTTGCTTCTGAAACATCAACAAACTTACCGTTATGAAATGCTGTTGCTTTAAACGGTTTTACTTCGGTATTAACTAATGAAGACATCGTCTTCTCCTTCTTTGGTTGGTTTAAAAATGATGATTATAGGTAGGTCAATTTAATATGTAAAATCAATTGTTATTATATATGTGATATATTTTACTTATCATAGTAAAATAATATATTTAATATCTAGATAAGCCTAAAAATATAATTTTATTTTTTATCTTTGATGTCTTCGAGGCTATTCTCAAATTTCAATTGTTTTAAGCGCGACTCCACAATCGATTTTTGATAAAAATTACCATCTTTAGACTTAGCAGCAAACTCCATCTGCTCTATAGCTCTAGGCAAGTTAAATTTACGGTAATAAGCCTCGGACTGAGCTTGATATTGAAGCAATTCTTTTCCTTCTTTTGCATAAGCCTTAGAAAGCAATTCATAGAAATAGCTATCTTCAGGGTAGGTATTTAACTTTTCATTAATAAGTCTGACAGATTTTTCAGGTTCATTTGCCATTAGGTAATGTTCTGCTAGTCCGTAAATTAAAGCTCGATAGTTAGGGTATATATTTAGCGCTTTTAAATAATGATTTAATGCTTGGGTTGGTTGATTTGTGGAAACTTCTAATTTACATGCAAGCGTTTCAATTAGCGCATTTTTTTTAGAGTTCATTTTTAGCCATTCAACTTCCTGCCGAGCCCTAACAAAGTCACTTTTTCTCATATAAGCAATTGCCAGTCCATATCGCTCGGATGCCTCATTCATATAACGTTTATCTTTAATGCTTCCTTCAAAGGTATCTACCGCTGATTGAGGGGTGCCATTTGTAGCTCTCAATTTTGATTTGATAAATATAAAATCAGGGTTATCAGGTATTTGCCTATAACGACTTTCTTTGACTCTGTTTGAAATGTCGCTTATACGATCAGTTGTAATCGGGTGAGTTCTTAAGAAGCTAGGTGCCGCACCTTCTGAAAAACGAGAGCCTCTTTGGAGAGTATTAAAGAATGAAACCATTGATCGACCATCAAAACCTGCGTCAGTCAAAATTTGAAAACCTACCCGGTCTGCTTCTTTTTCATGCTCTCTTGTATAGTCCAATTGTTTTTGCACTCCCATAGCTGAAGCAGCTGTCATAGTTCCAGCTGATAGCTGAGGATTGGCTCTTGCGACAAGAAGTGCTAAGGCAATACCTAATACAGTTTTAATTGAATCATTCTTCTGCTGAGCAATCATTCTTGGCAAATGCCTTTGTGTCACGTGAGCAATCTCATGGCCCAATACACTAGCCACCTCTGATTCGCTATTTGAAGCCAAAATTAAGCCTGTATGAACGCCAATTACTCCTCCAAGCATTGCAAAAGCATTAATTGAAGATTCATTAACTACAAAAAAATTAAACTGTTGTCTTTTGTTAGGGCTATATGCGACTAATCGATCTCCCAAATTTTTCAAATAATCAATCACCTCAATATCTTGAACAATTTCAGGGCTAACTGCCACTTCCTTTAAAATTGCTTTGGCAATAGCCTGTTCTTCTTTCGCGGATATAATGAGCTGAGATGAATCACCCAGATCAGGTAATTCATTGGCAAAAACGGAAAGGCAACAAAAAAAAGTTGCTAATAATATAATTTTAAATTTCATCATTGGTATGATACCTAGATTAATAATCACTTACATCTAAGTTTGAGAAGATAAACTAATTAAATTTATGAAAAAACTAACTCATATTAATCAAAAAGGTGATGCGCAACTTGTAGACATTACTGATAAAGCAATTACCCATCGAAAAGCAATAGCCGAAGGGACAATTCAATTAAACAAAGAAACTTTAAAGCTAATTCAAGCTAATTTAATTAAAAAAGGTGATGTTCTCAATACTGCAAAAATTGCAGGAATTCAAGCAGCAAAAAAAACTTGGGAGCTTATTCCTCTTTGTCACTCAATCAACCTTACTAAAATTGATATTAACTTTAACATTGATAAAAAAAATAATACGATTGTTTGTCAATCATCTTGTGAATGTTTTGCACAAACAGGGCTTGAAATGGAAGCTCTCTCAGCCGTCAACATCGCCCTTCTCACCATTTATGACATGGTGAAAGCAGTAGATCGTACGATGGTGATTTCAAATATCCACTTAGTGGAAAAGTCTGGGGGACGCTCTGGGCTTTATAAACGAGAGGTTAAGGCAAAACCTAAGAAAGTAATTAAAACTAAGAAATAAAAGTGTTACTCCAATCCCGCTCAAATAAATAAAATTATTTTAATTATCTTCATTGTAAGGGAATCGAACGTGTCCATATCGAACAATTAATATCGCAATTGCAATGAGTAATATTGATCCTGAAAGAGCAAACATCTTAAATGCATCAATTTCTTGAATATCTAAAACAAGAAAACGAGCTAAGGCAATAATACCAATATATAAAGGATAGCGTACTGGAAGATTTCCCGACCCTAAATAATGATTTAACATCGACATCACTTCTAAGTACAAGAAAAGCATTAGAAGATCGCCAACCGCAATTGTGCCTGCATCCCAAATATGTCGGATCTCTTGTAAAACCGCAAAAATAGTTGCTACAGTAATAACAATTAAAACGGCTTGCCCTGCTAATGTGAGGCCATGCTGAGTAAGCTTACTAAATTTGTTAGGTTTCATAATTTTATCCAGGCGAGTAATTGTTTTTTAAAATCTAAACATCAATTCATTTCTTCTTAGAAATGGGAGAGTCCAAGGCGGATTATAGCGAGCTAGTATTACAGGGCCTTTTGGATCTAAGTTTCTTTTTTTCATTTCTTCATTAAGTAAACTTAACATCTCGGCATATTTTTTCTCTCGCACCAAACCAGAGAATGAAATAACTGCAAATTTTTCTGCAGGAATTTCGATAATTTTAACTTCTGAATTATTAGGAACAGGAAGAGTCTCTTTTGAATATTGCTTTGGCATATTAAAGCTGACATACCATCCCTTTTCTGTTTCTTCAGAAATAACTGGCACTGTCATTTCTATCTTTTCAGAAGCATCGCGCGTAACTACCGGCGCTGTCATTTCAATCTTTTTTGACCCTTCATTTGTTTTATTATTTCCAAAAATAAAATCGGCTAACAAACGAAATCCTTTGCTCGACGCGCTATCAAATGTTCCATTTACAAGAACCTGAGCTATTAATTTAGGCTGGTACTCTCTAATCTCAAATGCATCTTTTTTTTCAATGCTGATAAATTCGGGTTCTTCAATCGCCATAGCATTAAAGCTTGTGATGAATAGAAGTACAATTGTAAAAATATTTAATCGCATAGCACCTATCCATTTAAAGTTATTAAATCACTAATTATTCTTGCTGCTTTTGGGGCCATCGTCAATCCATAACGATAGTGGCCGATATTTAAGTATACATTATTGTATTTATGATGCTTTTCTATCATGGGCACATTATCTAGGGAGCCTGGCCTCAGACCACTCCATTGATTTTCAATTTTGTAGTTTTTTAAAATAGGCATTAAAGATTCGGCTTTCTGCTGGAGAGAATTTCTAGCCTCTTCTGTAATGCCTTTGTCAAAACCAACGTCTTCTTTTGTACTTCCCCCAAGAACAACACCATCCTGTCTTTGCACCAAATAGAAATCATCTTTATAAAGGATGTATGGCAATTTTTCTTTAATAGCAGGATATTGAATAAGCTGCCCTCTAATAGGTCGAATTTTTGGCATCTCAATTTCATTTAAAACATTTGAGCTCCATGCCCCAGATGCCACAACATAACAATCTGCTTCCAAATTAATATTTTTTTCGATTTGAAGATGGTGAATAAAGTTATTTGAATCAGAAATGGGGCTAACTTTTTGATGCTCCATTATCACGACATTATTTTTAATTAAGTATTTTTTTAAGGCTTTTAGTAAGCGAGGATTTCTAATTTGGGCAACATGCGGCAAAAGCAAGCATGATATTTTTTCTATTTGAATTTGTTTAATTTCAATAGAATTTTTTTGACACCAATTCATCGCGAGATCTTTATCATGTTCATCGAACATCAACATTCCTGACTCAGTCCATTCAGGGTCAATACCTGTATCTTTTTTTAAAATTTCAGAAAGTTGATGATAAAAATCAGCACTTCCAAAACAAAGATCATTGACGCTATCTTGGTAGTTCCAAGGCAATAAAGGGGAGAGAATGCCAGCCCCAGCCCACGAAGCTTCCTGGCCTATGGCAGTCTGATCAACTAAAGTAACTTCATATCCTTCTTTAATAAGAAAGAATGAAGTTATACATCCCACGATACCGCCGCCAATGACAGCAACTTTTTTTGTCATACTTTATTTGCCAGTCAGCACGTATTTTTCTAAAGCGTTAAGTTTATTTGCAACACCTAACACAACAAGAACATCCCCTGAAGATAAAACAATGTCATCTCTAGGCTCTATATCTTCTAACATATTAGGACGCCTCAAATACTTAAGCTCTACATTAAGCATGGCGAATGGAATTTGATTAAGTTTCCATGAATGAATATGAGATTCTTTTGTAATTTCAATCGCATGAAGTCTCAATTGTGGCTCTGTCACTTCAGCTTCTGCGTCTGAGATACCGGCAAAATAACCTCTAAACATTTTATAACGCTCTTCTCTAAAAGATCGGATACGCTTTACGACTCGATTTAAAGGAACCCCTAAAACAACTAACGCGTGCGACGCCAGCATTAAACTGCCCTCTAAAATTTCTGGCACAACTTCACTGGCTCCTGCATTTCTAATCTCATCCATGTGTGTGTCATCGAGCGTCCTTACAATGACTGGTATATTTTTATATGTATCTTGAATCACATGAAGCACTTTCATAGTGGCCCTAAAGTCAGCATAACTAATCACAAGTGCTTTAGCTGTTTTAATCCCTGCAGCGTCTAAAACAACTCTTCTACTTGCATCACCATACATCACATGCTCTCCTCCAGCTGATGCATCACTCACTCGCGTTGGATCGATATCAATCGCAATAAAAGGAATATTCTCTTCTTTCAAAAATCGCCCTAAATACTGCCCACTTCTTCCATAACCGCACAAAATTACATGGTCTTTTAAAGTGCGGCCTATCGATTGGATCGCCTCAACTGTGTCAGAACTATTACGGTTATAGCTTTTTGATAAATAACGCGCTATACGGCCGTTATACTGAATAATAAATGGGGCTAAAATCATTGAAAGTAATGAAGCAGCTAGAATAATTTGGAAAGCATGGGCTCCTATGACATGCTCTTCTCTGGCAAGGGCTAGTATCACAAAACTAAACTCTCCTGCTTGGGCCAATATAAGTCCCGTTCTAATACCTACCCCAATTTCATAATTAAACAATCGCGCAAGAGCCATAATCACAAACGCTTTGAATAAAATAAATCCTAAAGTAACTAAAATGATAAAACCAATATTCGAAGCAAATTGGTGAAGATTTAGCAACATACCAATGCTAATAAAGAAGAGTCCTAATAAAATATCTCTAAAGGCTGCAATATCTGATTCAACTTGATAACGATAGCGGGTTTCAGAAATGAGCATGCCAGCCATAAATGCTCCAATACCATAAGATAATCCAGCCATTTTTGTAGCAAAGGAAAAAAGAAGGGTAATCATCAAGACATTCAAAATGAATAATTCACGTGACCTTTGGTTTGCTACCAAAGCAAACCAAGAGTTCATTAAAGGTCTACCGAATTTAAAAAGAATAGAAAGTAAAAAAATAGCCTTTAAAAGTGCCATTAAAAAAATAGTCCCAATATCGCCTGATGAAGCCCCAAGCGCTGGGATCAATATTAAGATTGGAATAACGGCTATGTCTTGAAAGAGGAGAATACCAATGGCCAATCGACCATGTCTTGAATTTAAATCAACGCGCTCCATTAAAATTTTTGAGACAATTGCTGTTGATGACATAGTAATTGCACTGCCGATTACAAATGCTGAAGTTAAATGAAGTCCTAACCACCAGGCAAGACTAATAGAAGCAAATAAAGTAATAAGTACCTGTGCGCCCCCTAAGCCAAACAAGATACGTCGCATGGAATAAAGTTTAGGCAAGCTAAACTCAAGGCCAATACTGAACATCAAAAACACAATACCAAACTCAGCAACATGGCGACTAGACTCAGAATCAGGCAGAACACCAATCAAATGAGGCCCTAAAATTAATCCCACAACAAAATAGGCAATCATCGCGGGTAATTTTAAATATCGGAATAGCCCAACTAGTAAAACTGAGCTTACAAGTAAAATCAGGACCAGGGGAAGAGAGTCAAACATTCATTTATCCAATATTAATCAATAATTTTTAGGCTTAAAGCATATATAAACCCTTTTACACGAGTATCTATTACCCTCTACAATGTCATTATGACTAAGACATCATCAAAAAATACTCTTGAACGCGCTCGCCAAGTTCTTGAAATTGAAGCACAAGAAATCTTATCTTTAGCGAATAGACTTGATGATCATTTCGTCAACGCGGTTCAGCTCATTTTACATTGCGATGGCAGAGTTGTGGTGAGTGGAATGGGCAAATCGGGGCATATCGGAAGAAAACTAGCCTCTACTTTCGCAAGCACAGGGACGCCAAGCTTTTTTATGCATCCTGCAGAGGCTAGCCATGGTGATTTAGGCATGATTACATCTAATGATGTAGTTATTTTTCTATCAAATTCTGGTAAAAGTGATGAGCTTTTATCTATCCTGCCTGTCATTAAAAGAATCGGTGCAAAAATTATTTCAATTACAGGCAATACTGATTCTGAGCTTGCTAGGGAATCCGAAATTCATTTAAGCGCTCATGTGTCTCAAGAAGCTTGTCCTTTAGGGCTTTCGCCTACCGCTAGCTCCACAGCATCCCTTGCATTAGGAGATGCTTTAGCAATTTGTGTTCTTGATCAAAGAGCGTTTACCGCTGAAGATTTTGCGCGATCACATCCAGGTGGCAGTTTAGGCAAAAGACAAGTTGTTCGGGTAAAAGATATTATGAGAGAGGTCGATAAAGCACCTTCAATCAAAGAAGATGCATTACTTTCTGATGCGATACTTGAGATATCCCTTAAGGGTTTAGGCTTTACAGCGATTGTAAATGCTCAATCCGAACCCATAGGTATATTTACTGACGGCGATTTAAGAAGGCAGCTTTCTAAAAAAGTAGATTATGAAAAACAGTCTATTAAAGAAATCATGAACAAAAACCCTAAGACAATATTTGATGATCAAATCATTATTGATGCAATCAACTTAATGGACCTCAATAAAATTAATGGCATTCTTGTAGTTAACAGAGAGAATAAATTAGTAGGGGCTTTTAATATGCATGATCTCTTTAAAGCGAAAGTCATTTAATGGATTCAACCCTAAAAGAGCGTGCAAAAAAAATCAAACTTGTTATTTTTGATGTTGATGGTGTTATGACGGATGGTTCTCTATTTATTGGGGATGACGGTCAAGAATACAAAATGTTTAATACTCAAGATGGTTTAGGTATGCGATTACTTAAAAAAAGTGGGGTTAAGCTTGCAATTATTACCGGCCGGAATTCAAATAGCGTCCTTATTCGCGCTGAAAATTTAGAGGTAGATTACTTTTACCAAGGCATTGCAGACAAAAAAGAAGCATTTGCTGACCTCGTTCAAAAGACAGGATTAAAGCCTGAAGAATGCGCATTTATGGGAGATGACATTGTAGACTTGCCTCCTATGTTGAAATCAGGTTTGGCTATTACTGTTCCTGCAGGTCACGATGAAGTTAAAAAAATTGCGCATCTTGTTACAGAAAAGATTGCTGGCTATGGCGCCGTTCGTGAGGCTTGTGATTTTATTATGAAGGCTCAAGGCACTTATGATGAAATCGTTGCAACTTACTTTAAATGATCAATCGCTTCTCTGTTTTATTTCCTATTTTTTTTGCTGCAATCTTAGCTTTTATTTCTTACTGGGTTCAAGTTTCCGTTGAAAATGAAAGCGAAAAAAGAGGAAATAAACTAAGCAACAGCCCCGATTATTTTTTAACAAATTTCAAAACAATACAAACTGAATCAAATGGATCTATTCATTTCATTTTATCTGCAAATGAAATGACGCATTTTGCCCAAGATGATACGACGCGGCTTAAAAAACCTCTTTTTATTAGATACAAAAATAATCTGCCTAGCTCAAAAATTGAAGGTGGAATTGGTCTTGTTTCGACCAACGGCGAAGAAGTACAAATTATTGATAATGTAAAAGTGATTCGCCTCGAAACTGAAACAAAACCAAAAATGGAGCTTTTTACAGATCAATTGACTGTATTGCCAAATAAAGACCAAGCATTTACAAAAAGGCCTGTTCGCATTACTCAAGACCCCAAAACAGTCGTTAATGCAATTGGCATGAATTATGACAAAAAGAATGGAATAATGACGTTATTAGGTAAAGTTCGTGTGCATTATGAAAAGCCTGTTAAAAAAACAAATTTAAACGTTAATCCAATTATTCAAAATAAGAATCTAAAAAAATAATGCGCTTATCTTTTTTAAAAGTATCGTCACTGAAAATTATCTTTGCTAGCTTATGCATCATTAGCATCAGCTCGTCTTTCGTTTTTGCAGAAAAGGCGGATCGAGATAAGCCTATCGAGCTTGAATCTGACACAATGACATCTGATGATTCAAAAAATACAAGTGTATATTCTGGCAATGTCATTTTGACGCAAGGTACACTTCTTATTAAAGCTGATGAACTTACCATCCGAGAAGACAATCAAGGCTTTCAACATAGTACAAGTGTCGGTAATCCCACAACTTTTAAACAAAAACAAGAAGGTAAAAATGAATATATTGAAGGAAGCGCCCAGAGAATTGAATATGATGGCCGTATGGACAAAATTCATTTATATAGCAAAGCGTGGGTAAAAAAAGGTGGGGATGTCGTTCAAGGTGATTACATCATGTACGACGCAAATGCTGAATTTGCAAAAGCAATGTCAGGTAACACTAAAAATAAAGCGGGCGAGACTGTGCCGGGTGGCAGAACGCGTGCAATTATTCAACCCAAGAAAAAAATACAGGAATAATAAGTCGCTATGAGTGAATTGGTCATTGAAAACCTTAAAAAAACTTTTAAAAAAAGAACTGTCGTTCAAGATGTGTCTTTAACTATCAAAAGTGGTGAAATTGTAGGATTGCTGGGTCCCAATGGTGCTGGGAAAACAACAAGTTTTTATATGATTGTAGGACTTATCCCGACTGATCGAGGACGCATCTCGCTCGATGGTGCAAATATATCTAAAATGCCCATTCATAGTCGTGCAAAATTAGGTCTCTCTTACCTTCCTCAAGAGCCTTCCATCTTTAGAAAAATGACAGTAGCTGAAAATATTTTAGCCATTTTAGAATTACAAGAGTTAACGCGTGAAAAAATGAATGTAAGGCTTGAAGGGCTTCTTCAAGAATTAGGTATTGGTCATATTAGAAATAGTCCTGCAATTAGCCTTTCCGGTGGCGAAAGACGTCGCGTTGAAATTGCTAGATGCCTTGCTTCTGATCCCACATTTATTCTATTGGATGAACCTTTTGCAGGTATTGATCCGATTGCGGTCATTGATATTCAAAAAATCATTAAATATCTTGCTAAACAACAAATTGGGATTCTTATAACGGATCATAATGTTCGTGAAACTTTAGGCATTTGTGATCGCGCGTATATTGTAAATCAAGGGAAAATTCTCGCATCCGGCCTACCTAAAACTCTTGTTAACGATCAAAATGTCAAAGATGTTTATTTAGGTAAGGACTTTTATCTATAACTATTTAGATTAGCGCTATTTAGGCGATGAAACAAAACCTTCAATTTAAAGCGTCCCAGCACCTATCGCTTACCCCTCAACTCCAACAATCCATAAAGCTTCTTCAGATGTCATCGGTAGAGCTTAATCAAGAACTTGAAATCCTTATTCAGCAGAACCCTTTAATTGAAATGCTTGAGGAAGACGAGGAAGATAGTAAAGATATTGTAGGAATTCCTCAGGAAGAAACTTCATTCGAAATTTTAAACGATCAAGAAATCCAGGAGCCCATTTATGAGCACGAAATCAATTGGGATGACGAATATGCAAAAGATAATAATTATGCCGATTCAAATGATTATCGAGAGTCTGCGGCACAAACTCTAAAACAATACCTTGAAGATATTTTTCATTTACTTCCAATTAGTGAAAAAGATCAAGCAATTATTTCTCTTCTAATAGATTCAATTAATGAGGATGGTTATTTAGAAGAGTCCCTTGATTACTTTTTAGCAAGCATTCCAAAGGAGTATGAAGTAAACATTGAAGAAATAGAATCTTTACTGAAATTACTTCAAAAACAAGCGCCTCCTGGAATTGGCGCAAGAGATCTGATTGAATGCTTGACGCTTCAGCTTGAAAGCAAAGAGGAAACTCCGATTCATACGCTTTCTATTAAAGTTATTAAGAATCATCTCAATCTTCTAGCCGCTCGTGACTTTGTTAGGCTTAAAAAAATATTAGGCTGTGAAGATGAATCACTCAGAGAAGTTCAGAAAGTGATTAAAAGTCTCAATCCAAAACCTGGAAATATATTTTCTACTATTGAAAGTCATCACTTCATTCAACATGAAGTTAATGTAAAAAAAGTAAAGGCTAAATGGCAAGTTTCATTAAACGAACAAGCAATTCCAAAGCTCCGCTTAAATCATATTTATCGAGACTTAATGAAAAATTCAGAAGCTGACTCAACCCATCATTTATCTAATCAAATACAAGAAGCAAAATGGATTGTGAAAAATATTCAACAGCGCTTTGTGACAATTCTTAAGGTTTCAGAAGCCATTATGAAACATCAAAAAGATTTTTTAGACTATGGTGAATCAATGATGAAGCCTCTTATTTTAAGAGAGATTGCTGAAGAAGTTGGTCTTCATGAATCCACGATTTCAAGAGTGACATCAAATAAATATATTAATACACCTCGGGGTATTTATGAGCTCAAATTCTTTTTTGGAAGTTCAATTGATAATAGCTCAGGTAATGAACTTGCATCTACTGCAATTAGGGCTAAAATTAAAGAAGTTATTAAACAAGAAGATCCCAAAAAACCACTTTCAGATAACGAGATTGTTTTATTATTAAAGAATCAGGATATTAATATCGCCCGCAGAACTGTTGCGAAATACAGAGAAATACTAAATATTGCTCCAACTAACCTTAGAAAAATTTTATAACACTAACCTTAAGGAAATAACATGAATATTCATTTAACTGGCCATCATTTAGAAATAACTCCGTCATTAAAGGAATATATTGAAACTAAATTAGCTAAAATTTTTCATCATTTTGATCATGTCATTGATGCAAAGGTCACACTCACAGTTAATAAACTAGAACATATTGCAGAGGCTACAATTCATCTGCCAAAGAGTGATATTCATGCCGAGTGCAGAGGCGAAAATATGTACACCGCCATTGATTTACTATCGGATAAATTAGATCGTCAAGTCATTAAATATAAAGAACTACATAAAGACCACCACCGAGTAGAAGGCGGCTTAAAACATCAGCCGATCGAATAATGTACTTATCGAAATTTTTTAATTTAGGTCTATTAAAATCTAAAGCCCCTGAAATTACAAAACATGTACATGGTGTTTTTGTTGAAATTAAAGGTAAAGGTATTCTAATTATTGGAAAATCAGGTATTGGTAAAAGCGAGCTAGCCCTAGATTTAATTGATAGAGGCAACAAGCTTATTGCTGATGATAGTGTTGCATTTTACAAACAAGATAAAAATACACTCATAGGCCAAGCGCCATCACTCCTTAAAAATATGATGGAGGTGCGCGACTTAGGCATACTTGATATTAAAAAATTATTTGGTGATAGAAGTGTAATAAAAAAAGAAAAACTTTTTTTAGTAATTGAATTGAAATCATTCCAAAAAAAAATTGTCTATTCGAGACTGACAATGAATATAAATACTTATAAGCTTTTTGATATTACTGTTCCTAAGATTGAACTTCCTGTAAATCAAGCAAGGCATATAAGTCTTTTAATTGAAACTGCAGTTAAAAACTATATATTGCTGAATAAAGGATCAAATACAACAGAGATTTTTTCACAAAAACTTAATCTTCAATTAAGTTTAGATCATTAATTATGGAAGTTATTATTATTTCAGGATTATCAGGCTCGGGCAAAAGCATTGCCCTAAACGCCCTCGAAGATAATGGCTTTTACTGTATTGACAATTTACCCGTCACACTTTTGTCTAGCATTTCTCAACATCTTAATCATGAGCATCAAGATAAAGTTGCTATTAGCGTTGACATTAGAAGTATCGACATTGAAAAATTACCTTTTGTTATCAAAAAAATTGAGTCTTTATCAATTAAAACAAAGCTTATTTATTTGGAATCATCAACAGAGTCTATAGTAAGGCGTTTTGGTGAAACGAGACGCAGACATCCGCTAGCAAATGAAAAGCTATCTCTTGATGAAACTATAGAAAAAGAGCGCTCCATGCTTGCACCTTTGGCTGAAATTGGATACAAAATTGATACAAGTAATATGTCAGCCAATATATTGAAAAAGACGTTGAGTGAATTGACTCAGCTAAAAGAAGATCACTTGGCTTTACAATTTAGTTCATTCGGATACAAATTTGGTATCCCACTTGATGCGGATTTTATCTTTGATGTGCGTTGTCTTCCAAACCCACACTATGAGTCAAATCTAAAAAACTTAACGGGCATAGATAAGCCTGTTGTAGATTTCTTTGAAAACTACAAAGAGGTTGATAAGATGTTTCATGATATTAATCACTTCATAAATGAATGGCTCAACGCTTTCAAAACAGACCAAAGGCATTCTCTAAATATAGCTATTGGATGTACTGGTGGCAAACATCGCTCTGTTTATATTGCAAATAAATTATTTACCAACTTTTCCAACCCAAAATCTCAAGTGATTATTCGTCACAGAGATATTAACCATTAAAATACCTATGATCAGTATCCTTCTTATCACGCACGGGGAACTCGGAAAATCTCTCATTGAATGTGCAACACATGTTCTTGGGGATAAGCCGTTATTTTTAGAATCTCTCTCAATCGAAAATGATTGCACACATGAAAGTATGTTTAAACAAATATCTGAAAGAATTAATCTTTTAGATCAGGGTGATGGTGTTTTAATTTTGACAGATATATTTGGGGCAACACCTTGCAACATTATTACTAAAATAATTAAGCCAGGAAAAGTCAGTGCAATTGCAGGGGTTAATTTATCTATGCTAATCCGCACTATTAGTTATCGCAATGAGTCTTTTGACTCTCTTATTTCAAAAGCGATTCAGGGCGCTCAAGATGGCATCATTCATATTCAAGCTAACCAATCGTGCTAACACTTTCTATTAAAATCATCAACAAACTTGGCTTGCATGCAAGAGCCTCTGCAAAACTAACCCAGATAGCCAATCAATTTAAGTCAGATATATGGATTGAAAAAAATGAAAAAAAAGTGAATGCAAAAAGTATTATGGGGGTCATGATGCTTGCAGCTAGCCAAGGCTCAATTGTGATTATTACGACAGAAGGTATAGATGAAAAAGAAGCTCTAAATTCTCTTTCTGCTCTTATCAACGATTTTTTCGGCGAGGGGGAATAAAGTAATATGGCCCCATTTAGCATTCATGGTATCGGGGTTTCAAATGGCATTGCTATAGGTAGAGCACATTTAATTTCAAATGCGCTCCTTGAAGTTGTTCAATATGATATTGAAATCAAAAATATTCCGCTTGAAGTCAAAAGATTTGAAGATGCTATTGCTGCTGTAAGAGTTGAACTTAATAAAATCAAATCTCAACTACCTTCAGATTCACCAAAAGAGTTAAGTGCTTTTATTGATACACACTTAATGATACTAAACGATAAGTCATTGTCTTCTTTGCCGAAATCTATTATTGAAAACGAAAAATGTAATGCAGAATGGGCCATTAAGAAACAAATGGATAGTGTGGTAAATCAATTTGATCAAATTGAAGATCAATATTTAAGGGAAAGAAAGCAAGATGTTATACAGGTAGTTGAAAGAGTTATTAAAATACTTTTAGGCCACTCAAACCAAATTGCTGCAAAAAATAAAGAAAAATTAACAATTTTAGTTGCACATGACATTTCACCAGCGGATGCACTGCACTTTAAAAATCATAAATACGCAGCCTTTGTTACAGATGGCGGCGGTGTAACTTCCCATACTGCGATTTTATCAAGAAGCTTGAATATACCCTCCATTGTGGCATTGCAAAATGCCAGGACTTTAATACGTGATAATGATTTAATCATCGTTGATGGCTCTCAAGGTGTGGTGATTGTTAATCCAACACTAGAAATTCAAAAGTACTATAAATCACTCCAAGATTCATGGAGTGACGAACAAGAAAAGCTTCAGCGTATTAAGACGAAAAAATCAATTACAAAAGATGGGGCCTTAATTCATCTCTTTGCAAATATTGAAGTTCCAAACGACATTATCTCAGTGAATGCTTCAGGAGCTACTGGAGTCGGTCTATTTAGAACAGAGTTCTTATTTATGAATAGACAAGATATGCCAGATGAAGAAGAGCAATTCCAGGCCTACAAAAAAGTAGCTGAAGCAATGGGTAAAAGGCCTGTCACTATTCGCACTTTAGATTCGGGTGCTGACAAACAAACAGCATTAAATAATAAAAAAATTAGCCCTAATCCGGCATTGGGATTGAGGGCTATTCGATTGTGCTTGTCCGAACCCAAAATTTTCATGACCCAACTTCGCGCCATTTTAAGAGCCTCTCAATTTGGAAATATTAAAATTCTTTTCCCTATGTTAAGTAGTATCAGTGAGCTTCGCCAAACCAAACTTCTTTTAGAAAGGGCAAAAGCTAGCTTAAGAAAAGATAAAGTAAAGTTTAATGAAAAGATTCTTATTGGAGGCATGATTGAAATACCAGCAGCCGCAATTAGTGCAGATATTTTTGCTCAAGAACTGGATTTTTTATCTATTGGGACAAATGACTTAATTCAATATGCACTTGCGATTGATCGGACAGATGATGCAGTTTCGCATCTATACAACCCTCTTCATCCTGCTGTACTAAAATTGATTGCACTTACTATAAAGTCTGCACATAAATATAAAAAATCTATCGCTGTTTGTGGCGAAATGGCAGGAGAACCAAAACTGACCAAATTATTGATCGGTATGGGTGTTGAGCAACTCTCAATGCATCCCTCTCATATCCTCAGCGTGAAAGAAAAGGTTTTAAATAGCTCGATCAAAAACATTAAATCTTCTGTTCTAAGACTGCTTAACTTAAACGAAGTCGATAAAATTGAAACTTTACTCAAGAAGATTAATCAATCCTAATAAATAACTTTTTTTAAAAAATGATGACTAATCCTATCTTATACCGCCAAAGCCTCCCTCTCTTCAATCAAATTAAGCCTGAACATGTTTCACCAGCTATTGAGAATATCCTCAAGGAAGCGAATAGCTTAATTATTTCGCTCAAAGAAATGAGCGGGTCTATTTCATGGGAGAATTTTGTAGAGCCTATTGAAATGATCAGTGAAAAAATTTCAAGAGCATGGGGTCAAATTGAGCATCTTAATGCAGTTGTTAATTCAGATGACTTAAGAAAAGCTTACAACGATAATCTTACAAAGCTTACTGAGTTCTATACAAATCTTTCTCAAGATGAAACGCTTTATAAAAAATATCAGTCGCTTAAGGCGGGTGAAGTATTTAAATCACTTACATCATCACAAAAGCGCATTATTGATAACGTTTTACGCGAATTTAAATTAGGTGGTGCAGAACTTAATGAATTAGAGAAAGCGCGATTTAAGGTTATTCAAGAAAAACTTGCAAAACTCTCAACTCAGTTTGAAGAAAACATTTTGGATGCAACCAATGAATTTTCTATTTTTGTGATTGATGCTGATGATCTTCAAGGTATTCCTGAAGAAAATATTAAAAAAGCTCGAAGTGAAGCTATTGAAGACAAAAAAGAAGGTTATAAATTTACGCTCCACTTCCCATCTTATTTACCAGTGATGCAATATGCGGAGGATAGAAATTTGCGAGAGAAGCTTTATCGCGGCTATGCTACTCGTGCATCTGAGCTTTCATCTTCTAAGTTTGATAATACAATGCTCATCGAAGAAATATTAGCGCTTCGTTATGAATCAGCAAAATTACTTGGGTTCAAGCATTTTACGGAAATGTCACTTGTCACGAAAATGGCGAAATCACATGAAGAGATTGAAAGTTTTCTCATGGATTTAGCTCATAAAGCAAAACCTTTTGCTCTTAAGGACATGGAAGAGCTTAATGCTTTTTCCAAAAAGTTAAATATAGAAAAAATGGAAGCCTGGGACGTTGCTTATCTATCTGAAAAGCTTCGCCAAGCCAAATATAGCTTTTCAGAAAATGAAGTGAAACAATACTTTCCTGAGCATCGCGTTTTAAAAGGTTTATTTAAAGTCGTTGAAACGATCTTTAAATTGAAAATTATTAAAACAGAAACGCCTACTTGGCATAAAGATGTAAGCTTTTATTCGATCAAAAATGAAGATAATGAATTAATTGGCCAATTTTATTTTGATTTATATGCACGGAACCATAAACGAGGCGGAGCGTGGATGGATGAAGCTATATCGCGATATAAAAACACACTCGAGTCATCACTTCCAGTCGCTTTCTTAACATGTAATTTTTCATCCCCTTCTGAAAATAAACCGGCTTTATTTTCTCATGATGATGTCATTACTCTTTTCCATGAATTCGGTCATGGCCTTCATCATATGCTAACCAAAGTGGATGAGTATAGTATTTCAGGAATTAAGGGTGTTGAATGGGATGCTGTTGAATTGCCCAGCCAATTTATGGAGAACTTTTGCTGGGAATGGGATGTAGTAAAGCACATGACCGAGCATGTTGATAATAAGAACCCCTTACCTGAAGCTTTGTTTAATAAAATGATTGAAGCAAAAAATTTTCAATCAGGCATGCAAACTTTAAGACAAATTGAGTTTTCTTTATTCGACATAAGATTGCACACTCAATATAACGATCAGAATAAAATTAACCCCTTAAAACTGCTCGAAAATATTCGGGACGAAGTGGCCGTTGTAAGGCCTCCAACCTGGAATCGATTTCCTAACAGCTTTTCTCATATTTTCGCTGGCGGTTATGCAGCAGGATATTACAGTTATAAATGGGCAGAAGTCTTAGCTTCTGATGCTTTTAGTTTATTCGAAGAAGAAGGTGTCTTGTCGAGCAATGCTGGCCAAAAGTTTCAAGATGAGTTTTTATCAAAGGGCGGCTCTAGACCCGCTATGGAATCTTTTATTGCTTTTCGTGGTCGTGCACCCTCTGTTGATGCTTTGCTCAGACATAGCGGCATGGCTTAAATGTTATGAAGCTCGCAACGTGGAATGTGAATTCTCTTACAGTAAGAATAGGCCAGGTTGAAGATTGGATTAAAAAATCGCAGCCTGACCTGCTTTTGCTTCAGGAAACAAAACAAGAGAATATTAAATTCCCTCATGAAGCCATAAGTGCTCTTGGTTATCACGCTATCCATAATGGACAAAAAACCTACAATGGGGTTGCGATTATAAGTAGATATGAGCTTTTTGATATTCAAAATAATATCCCTGATTTCGAGGATGAGCAAAAGAGATTAATTGCTGCAACTATAAATACGGACTATGGAAAAATAAGAATAGTTTGTGTCTATGTTCCTAATGGGCAGTCTGTAGATTCAGAAAAATATCACTACAAGCTCGATTGGTTAAAACATTTCACCCTATGGCTTAAAAATGAAATGGTATCTTTCCCAGACATTATTATTGCAGGCGACTTTAATATTGCCCCTCAAGATATTGATTGTCACGATCCAGAGGCCTGGAAGAATAATATTCTTGTCAGTCCAAAAGAAAGGGAAGCATTTCAAAAAATTATTGACCTAGGATTGTCAGATAATTTTAGAGTCATTAATCCTTCTGAAATTCAATATAGCTGGTGGGATTACCGAATGGCTGGATTCAGGCGAAATCTTGGTATGCGCATTGATCACATACTCACAAATAAAAATATAACAGACAAAACTACAAATTCCGTCATTGACAAAGAGCCAAGAAAGTCCGAACGCCCATCAGACCATACACCTGTCGTCATAGAATTCTGATTTACTTTACTTTGATTCCAAGTTGCTTCAACTTTCTGTAAAGGTGCGTTCTTTCAACGCCAGACACTTCCGAAAGTTTAGACATGCTCTGATCATCTTGATTTAAGTGATGCTTAAAATACATTCTTTCAAACTCATCACGCGCATCTCTTAATGATTTATTAAAAATATCCCCCAAACCTTCATCTTTATTGCCTTTACTTCTTTTTGAAGTTTTACTTTTATCATGTAACAAATTAAATTGATTTGAAACGCGCTTAACATCATCTGCCGTAATTTTTTCAAGCAAGCTCGTTTGCATTAAATTAAATACGAAACTTTCTAACTCCTCAATATCACCCAGCCAATTCATGCCGCGCATCATGTTTAAGGCAGCAACATCAAAAACTTTATACTCTGATTTATCAGATTTTGTAAGATGCATTGTCAAAATGGATGATGCTAATTCTGGAATATCTTCTTTATGCTCATTGATTGAAGGAAGCAATAATGATCCAGGCAATAGCTCATTCAAAATACGCTCATCAAAATCAACATCATTCTCCTGAGTAAGTGATTTTGAAGTAGCGCAAATAATTCTTACATCATAATTAGCCGCTTTACTAATTAGTAAATTTAAGCCTTTTTGCTGAGATTTAGTTAAATGAGAAATTTCATTTAAGAAGATTGAGCCGCCTCTATGTTGATCGAGAAGATCAGCTGGTGCATTTGAAACAACCTCAAAATCTTTTACATCAATCCAAGGTTGATTTTTGGGATGTAAGTATTGTGCACAAATCTTGGCACAGCCACCTTGGGGACCCACAAGAAGAAGGGGTGTTTTTAATGAAATGAGTTTATCGAGTCTCTTTTTAAGATCTTGTATTACCTCGCTCTTGCCAATGTTAAGTAAATTTATTTCTATTTTTGGCAAATTATTTGCATGCTTTAAGGCTTCGTTTACTGTCTTTAAAAGCTTTTGCAGCGTAATGGGCTTTTCGAGGAAATCAAAAGCTCCGATTTTAGTTGCTTCCAAGGCTGTGTCGATTGTTCCATGCCCTGACATCATTACCACTGGACTAGTCATAAATTTTTCATTTACCCACTCTTTAAGAAGAGTAATGCCGTCACAATCAGGCATCCATATATCCAATAAGATCAAATCAGGCATTTTATTTTTTTTAAGCTCGCGGGCTTCTGTGGCATTTTCAGCCACAAAAATTTCAAAACCCTCATCAATAAGAATATCTCTTAGCAATTCTCTTATCCCTAACTCATCATCTACTACTAGTATTTTTTTTATGCTCATAATTATTTACTTTTAGCTATTGGCAGTTGAATATTAATATGGGCGCCGCCACTTTTTATATTTTCTACAACAATGATTCCTTCATGCTCTTCAATTATTTTTTTTACAATAGCTAAGCCAAGACCAGTGCCATGCGATTTAGTTGTGACATATGGTTCAAATGCTTTTTTAAGTATGTCTTCTGAAAAACCTGGGCCATTATCTTCAATGGATAAGACGAGATAATTTTTATACTTATTAGTATTAATTTTAATGCTCGGTTTTTTTGTATTGCTAACCATAGCGTCTTGCGCATTTTGAATAAGATTTATTAGTACTTGTCTCATCATATTCGCGTCCACTTTTATTTTAGGCAACCCTTTTAATAAATTAGTTGTTATCTTAATTCCTGAATTTTCAAATAAATGAGAAATTTCTATGATAGTTTCGTTAATATCTGTTGATTCTAGATTTAATTTAGGTGCGCGGGCATATTCACTAAACTCATTTACCATAGTTTTCATTGCATCAACTTGATTCACAATTGTTGAGACAGCCTTATCTAGAATCTCTGTATCGTCTTTATTTAATTTAGATCCTAATTTATGTTTAATTCTTTCAGCTGAAAGTTGAATTGGTGTAAGTGGGTTTTTAATTTCGTGCGCAAGCCTTCTCGCAACCTCAGACCAAGCAGCATTTCTTTGAGCTTGAATCATCATAGTAATATCATCGATCATTAAGACATAGTTGTTAACTTTATTTTGCGGGAGAGTTGTGATTTGTAGAGAAAGCACTTGATTATTTTTTTCATATCTAATTTCAAATTGTTTTATGATTTCTGGTTGCATCTTCCTATTTGATGTCTTGATTTCTTCTTGAATGCTCACAATAAAATCTTTTAATAACTTATTTTTATTTGAGATTGAAGTTAGCAATTGGTCTTTATTTTTTGACAAATCAACCTGTAAAATCTTAGAAGCGGCAATATTAAATGATTTAATTTCCATTGCATCGTTAATAACGATCACTCCTGAAGACAAATGGGCTAATACAGTTTCAAGATATGATCGAGCAGACTCAAGTCTTATCTGATTATTTTCTGATGTTTGGGTAGCCTGGTCTAATTGTCTAGTCATGCTATTAAAAGATCTCACGAGCACGCCTAGCTCATCTTTGCCTTTTTCGGGAAGCATTGTCTTAAAATTTCCTTTTGCAATCTTTTTGGTACCTTCAGCTAGAAGTGCTAATGGCTCTGATAATTTTCTACTAAGTAGAAATCCGATGGCGACAGCAGTCAAGATGGCAAGCATAAGGACAAGGGTTAATGTAATTGAAAAAATTAATTTTAATGAATCCCTGCTATAGGAAAGCTTTTGGTAGTCTTGGAATACGTCCTGCACTGACTCAGCTAATGTCGACAGGGAGTTTGGTACTGGTTGTAAAATTTGTAAAATTAATCTTTCGTTCGAGACTGAAGTCCCATTAATTGGTGCCAATACCCTCAAATAAAGGCCTTTATTTGTTATCGGCTCAATTTTCCCGTAGATATTATTTTCTGCCTGCTTCAATTGTATTAATGTCGGCAATGCAGGTAAAAATGATTCTGCATCATTGCTTGATACAGCTATAATTTTTCCTTGGTCAGAAATGATTGTGGCATCTTGAACACCTGTTTTTTCGCGAAGATCACTAAGTGCAGCATATTGGGATGTCGCAGGCAATGAGGAAAGCGAGAGTGCCATACGCTCCGCTTTTAACTCCAGGTCAGTTAACATGATATCTAATGCTTTTTGCCCCAGTTTTAAGCCACCATCTAGGGCTGATTCGACTTTGACATTAAACCATGACTCAATTGAACGCGTTAAGAAATTAACAGAAACTAAATAAACAATTAAACCTGGTATAACTGCCATAAGCGTAAAGGAAATAACAAGACGCATGGATAATCGACTTCCCATCACATCTTTTTTAATATTTCTAAATAGTTTCTTAATCTGATTTGCAATGATTGCAATCAGACTCAAAATAAAAAAGCCGCTTAATATTAGAACGATTGTGTAAGAGCTACCTGAAATAAATTCAGAACTTGAACTTGCTTTCGACAAAAGAAATAAAAGCAATGCACCAACTAAAGCAGCAATGGCAATAAGATATCTCATTTTTTATTTACGAATGTCCATTGGAATTGTTTAGAAGCTAATTGCCATTCTTGATTACTTGTTATATCTGCTTGAAGCTGTTTTGGTAATTTAGTCTGATCTAATTTAACTAGAAGATAAGCCGAGTACTTTTCAGTATCATCAATCTGTGATTTATCAAAAATACGCCAATTTTTTATTCTTTTAAGTTCATTTTTTGCTTGAGTTAAATTATCAAAAGCAATAAGACGATTTTCAGACTCAGCGAGAATAAATTGTTTTGATAGAGCATGGTAACTTAATAGAATCTCTTTTGTTTTTTTAGCAACCTCTTCATCAAACCAATATTTTCTGGGTTTTTTTAGCTCAAATTCAATAACAAAATTAATAGGAATACCTTTTCTAATTGCTTCATCTAAATCATCATTAAAAGATAAGTCAAAATCAGCATTTAAAAAATAGGCTTCGAATTGACTATTAATTTCAGCAGTTTTGATAATTAAGCTATTGTCGGCCGCAACAATAGATGAAGGGAAAAACAAGGCCATCCAAAGGCTAAAGAAAATACTTAATTTAATTTTTTTCAAGCAATGCATAAAAGAATCCGTCATGATTTTCGCTTGGTATTAGTTGATTTTCATATTTACTATATTCTGAATCAACAGACCATTTTACTTCTTTTGCGTCCGTATGCTCTTTAATAAAATGATTAATAACCTTCTGATTCTCATCATGAAATATAGAGCATGTCGCGTAAAGTAATTTACCACCCTTTTTTAATAGCTGCCACATAGCTTCAAGCATAGCCTCTTGTTGTTTAGCAAACATTTCAATATCACGCGGCCTTCTCAACCATTTTATATCTACGTGACGCCTAACGACCCCCGATGCTGAACATGGTGCGTCTAGTAGGATACGGTCAAATAATTTTTCATTCCACCATGTATTCACTGCTGTTAAATCTGCACATTTCAAATAGGCGTGAAGGTGCAATCTCTCTAAATTTTCCTTTACTTTATATAGACGGTCTTTTTGCTGGTCAATAGACACTAACTCAATATCGGCAATTTCTAGCATATGCCCAGTTTTTCCGCCAGGCGCGCTGCAGGCATCAAGACAAATCTGGCCATCTTGCAAATCTAAAAGTTTTGCAGCAAGCTGAGCGCCAAAGTCTTGGATAGAAACTTCGCCATCCATAAATCCAGGTATTTTTTCTACAGGAGTAGGCTGGGCCAGCTCTAATGTAGCATTTCCTAAAACTCGATAAGAAATCTCTTCTGATTTAAGTTTTTCCTCATATTGCTTAAGATTAGTTTTTCTTTCATTAATTCTCAATGTCAGGGGCGGGTGCTTATTTCCATTCAATAATATACTTTCCCAGTCCTTGGGATAATTTTGCTTAATAAGATTAATCCACCATACGGGGTATGAATAAAAAGCCTCTTCGTTATTTTTTAATTCTGTTTGTAAATTTTCTTTTTGACGAATAAAATTTCTTAATACTCCATTTACAAAAGAACCTGCCCAGGATTTATTGATCAATTTAGCTGCCTCTACAGCTTCATTCACTACTGTAAAATCAGTGGATTGGTCATGATTCAATTGAAATAAGGCAACACAAAGCAGAGCTTCAATTTTTTTATTTGTTATTTTTTTATCAATGAGTTGCTGAATAAAAAATTGATTTTCGCCTAAAAATCGAATGGCCCCATATGCCAAAAAAATCGCAACCGATTTTTGTTGTGGCGTAATATTCTGATGATGTTCAAAACGCCTTTCAAAAACTTGATTTAGGTTATGTCCTTTTATAACTTCGGACACACAATCTGCTGCAATAAGTTGAGATTGATGCAAAATAGTTACGACTTAAAGACGTCTCCCAATATAGGTCGATGCCCCAAAATGAATTCTTTGGCTTTAAGTCTTTTTCCCCCGGGCATTTGAAGCTCTTTAATTGATAAGATACCTTCACCACATTTCACATGAATAAATTCGTCAAGCTTTATAATTTCGCCTATATTGGCATCTTCATTAGCATCTGCAACAACCTCAGCGTGCCAAATTTTACATACAGCCTCACGATATTCTGTTTGCGCGACTGGAAATGAATTAAATGCCCTGACTTTTCTTGCAATTACTAAGGCGGGATCATGCCAATTAATTTTTGACTCTTCTTTAGTTACTTTTTCGGCATAAGTTACATTCGCTTCATTTTGAGGCGAAGATTGAAGCTCGCCTTTCTTGGCCAATTCATCCATGACTTCTGTCATTAAATTAGCGCCCAATATTGAAAGTGTTTTTGTTAACTGCTCAGTTGTATCCTTTTCGCTGATTTGAATTTCAGCTTTTTTAACCATGTCGCCCGCATCCAATTTTTGAACTACGCGCATAATAGTGACTCCGGTTGTCTTATCACCTATCAAGATAGCACGATGAATTGGAGCAGCACCTCGCCACCTCGGCAATAGAGACGCATGTATGTTAAAACAACCCAAAGAAGGAAGGTCTAGAATGGCTTGGGGAATAATCAGTCCATAGGCTGCCACTATCATCACATTGAAATCGATTGCCGCCAAAGTCTCGTATGATTGTTGGCTTTTTAATTCTGAAGGCTGATAAACAGGGATACTTAATTCATTTGCTTTAAGCTTTACGGGGCTCGGATGAAGCTTCAAACCGCGGCCTGATGGCCTATCAGGCTGAGTTAAAACACCAACTACCTTATAATTTTTATCATAAAGAGCCTGCAAAGCTGGGACAGCAAAGTCAGGAGTGCCGGCAAAAATAATTTTTAAGGAATTCACTATATAGATGTCGCTAAATTAAACATTAACCAAATACTCTTTGGCGCGTTTTTTCATTTTTATTTTGATGCGATTCCGTTTTAATGATGATAAGTATTCTACAAATACTTTACCTAGAAGATGGTCCATTTCATGCTGAATACAAACAGCCAATAAACCCTCTGCTTCAAGCTCAAAAGATTTTCCTTCTCGATCAAGCGCTTGAACTCTTATATGTTCGGCACGCTTCACTGATTCAAAAACATCAGGCACTGATAAACAGCCCTCTTCATATACTTGCTGCCCTGATGATTCAATAATTTTAGGATTAATAAAAACCTTTAAATTGTCTTTTGTTTCAGAAATATCCACCAGAATTAATTGAAGATGACGATCAACTTGAGTTGCAGCCAATCCTATGCCTGGCGCAGAATACATCGTCTCTGCCATATCATCGATAAGCTTCCTAATTGAGTTATCCACAACCTCAATTGGTTTTGCAATAGTATGCAGTTTTGGGTCAGGATAATTTAATATATTTAAAATTGCCATAAATGTTGATTATTTTATTTATTGCTGATAACTTATCTACAAGGTCTAAACACCTTAAATTTATTAGACATATTAAGAATATTATACTTTGCTAATAGCTCAATTACCTGACTCAAATTCATTTAGCCTTCACTTACTTCTAAGTAATTTTTCATTCACTATCGTAAAGGAATCTTTATGCTAGAACTGCTGATCTATATGTTTGAAAATTATCTGAGTACGCAAAATTTGCCTGACTTCAAAAGCATTACTGCAGAACTTGAAGCTGCCGGATTTGATAATCAAGATATTGAAAATGCCTTTACTTGGTTTAATCAGCTAAAAGCAATGACTAATGCCATCCCTATAAAAAATAATGCTTGCTCTTCCTTAGGCTATCGCATGTATTCCGAAAATGAACAAAAAAAGATAAGTGCTGAAAGCTTAGGTTTTGTATTATTCCTAGAACAAGCCAAGGTGCTTGACGCAAATGAACGAGAAATTATCCTGGATCGAGCTATGGCACTGAAACAAGAGCATATTAATATCGAGGAAATGCGTTGGATTGTGATGATGGCGCTTTGGAATGAAGGTCGTGAAAAAGACTTTTTATTTATCGAAGATGCAATCTACCAAGATCACAACTTAGTTTTACACTAAGTACTTTCTATATTTTGAATGATGCGGGAAATAATGCCTGCTTGGTTTAACGTATAAAAATGTAAGCTCGGTACGTCCCATCCAATCAACGTTTCACAAAGTTCAGATATCACATCTACACCGTATGATCTTAATGAGGGTAAGTCGTCCCCATAGCTCTCTAATTTAATTCTGAGCCAGCGAGGAATTTCTGCGCCGCAATTAGATGCGAAGCGAGCTAATTGATTAATGTTATAAATTGGCATAACACCTGGAATAATCGGCACATCAATATCTGCAATTAAGCATTCATCCATAAATCTAAAATATGCATCGGCATTAAAAAAGAATTGTGTAATAGCCGAATTGGCCCCAGCATCCACTTTATTTTTAAAGTTTTGAATGTCTATTTGTGCTGAGGGCGCTTCAGGATGATATTCAGGATAAGCTGCTACTTCAATATGAAAGTAATCATTAGTTTCTTGTCGAATAAAACTTACTAATTCATTAGCATGTTTAAACTCTCCACTTGGCAATGCGCCTTGCGGCACATCACCTCTCAACGCTACAAGATGCTTAATATTATTTTGCTGGTAGAGATCAAGTAAAGTTTTAATTTCTGCTTTTGTCGATGAAATACCTGAAATATGAGGTACTGCATTAAAGCCTTCTTGTTTTATTTCTAATACTGTTTCAAGCGTCCGATCTCTCGTAGAGCCCCCTGCACCAAATGTCACCGAGTAAAATTCGGGCTTAAATGCAGAGAGTTGCTGACGAGTATCTTTTAAGTTCTTAATACCTTCCGGTGTATTGGGAGGAAAAAACTCGAAACTGTAAGAAATTTTCTTAGCCATGATTAATAACGATACTGCTCAGGCTTATAAGGTCCTTCTTCTTTAACGCCAATATAATTAGCCTGCACTTCAGACAAAGTCGTAAGTTCCGCATTTAATTTTTTCAATTGTAAGCGAGCAACTTTCTCGTCTAAATGTTTCGGCAATGTATATACGCCAACCGGATATTTCTCAGAGTGCGCAAATAATTCAATCTGAGCAATCGTTTGATTTGCGAATGAAGAGCTCATTACATAACTTGGATGCCCTGTGCCGCATCCTAAATTCACGAGCCTACCTTTTGCAAGCAAGATGATTCGTTTACCGTCTTTAAAAATCACGTGGTCCACTTGCGGCTTGATTTCTTCCCATTTGCAATCACTTAAAGATGCCACATCAATTTCATTGTCGAAGTGGCCAATATTACAAACGATTGCTTGATGTTTCATACGCGACATATGGTCATGAGTAATGACATGATAATTACCTGTAGCTGTTACAAAAATATCAGCATGTTCAGCGGCATAATCCATAGTCACGACTCGGTAACCTTCCATTGCAGCTTGAAGTGCACAAATAGGATCGATTTCAGTGACCCATACTTGTGCTGATAAAGCGCGGAGCGCTTGTGCTGAACCCTTGCCTACATCTCCATAACCAGCCACAACAGCTACCTTACCTGCAATCATTACGTCCGTTGCACGCTTAATAGCGTCTACTAAAGACTCACGACAGCCATAAAGGTTATCAAATTTAGATTTAGTCACTGAATCATTAACATTAATTGCAGGGAAAGCTAATTTACCCTCTTTATGCATTTGATATAAACGATGAACACCTGTAGTCGTTTCTTCGGTTACCCCTTTAACGTGTTTAAGCCTTTCAGAATACCAATGAGGATCTGTTGCTAACTTTTGCTTGATTGAATTAAAAAGTGAAATCTCTTCTTCGCTTGAAGGCTTCGAAATCAATGCGGCATCTTTTTCAGCACGCGTACCTAAGTGAAGAAGTAAAGTTGCATCACCACCATCATCAAGAATCATGTTGGTATAGCCGCCATCGCTCCATTCAAAAATACGATGCGTGTATTCCCAATACTGATCAAGCGTTTCACCTTTAAAAGCAAAGACAGGTGTGCCGCTTTTAGCTATAGCTGCTGCTGCATGATCTTGTGTTGAGTAGATATTGCAAGATGCCCATCTCACCTCAGCTCCCAAATCTTTAAGAGTCTCAATGAGAACTGCTGTTTGAATCGTCATATGAAGTGAGCCGCTAATGCGGGCACCTTTTAATGGTTTTGTTTTTGAATATTCTTCACGAATAGCCATAAGACCTGGCATTTCAGTTTCTGCAATGGTGATTTCTTTGCGGCCAAAGTCAGCCTGATTAATATCGGCAATAAGATAGTCTTGTGTATTTAAATTTTGGTTAGTCACTGTATTCATTTTAAATTCCTTTTGAATGCTAAGTGACCAGCTGGGATGTTTCGGTATCCACCAACATCCCGTGACTGGCACGGTTATAAATTGGTGAACGCCGTTTACAAGTAAACTTGTAATCTGAGCCTGGGATTTTATGAAAAAACCTCGCAGCGTTCCTCAGAAGAATTGCATTATAAATTAAAAGTAATTAGGACTCAAATACTTACTAAAGTTCAAATATTTAACTTGCTGATTTAAGGATTTGAGCTTTATCTGCTGATTCCCATGAGAATTCTGGCTCGTCACGTCCAAAATGTCCATAAGCCGCCGTTTTCTTATAAATGGGACGCAATAAATCAAGCATTTTCACAATGCCTTTAGGTCTTAAATCAAAATGCTCAAGAACTAATGCGGTCAATTTGTCGTCTGCAATCTTACCTGTGCCGTAAGTTTCCAGCATGACCGAGGTCGGTCTTGCAACACCAATCGCATATGAAATTTGCACTAAACAACGAGAAGCCAAGCCTGCTGCCACAATATTTTTAGCGACATAGCGAGCTGCATAGGCCGCTGAACGATCGACTTTACTTGGATCTTTTCCTGAAAAAGCCCCGCCGCCATGAGGTGCTGAACCGCCGTAGGTATCCACAATGATTTTACGTCCAGTGAGTCCACAATCACCCTGAGGCCCGCCAATGACAAATCGACCTGTAGGATTTACAAGGTACTTGATGTCTCCTTTAATAAGCTCTTTAGGCAAAATAGGTTTAATAATTTCCTCAATCACTGATTCGCGAATGGTCTCGAGAGATACCTCTGGATCATGCTGAGTTGAGAGCACAATTGTGTCAATCGAATGCGGCTTATGATCTTTATACTTTAAAGTGACTTGTGCCTTAGCATCCGGACGCAACCATGGAAGCCTGCCATCTTTTCTTAAATAAGATTGTCTTTCCATTAAGCGGTGAGATAGCCAAATAGGCATAGGCATCAACTGCGCTGTTTCATCACAGGCATAACCAAACATTAAACCTTGATCACCTGCACCTTGGTCTAGTGGGTCATCTAAGGCACCATCCACACCCTGCGCAATATCAGGCGACTGCTTATCATAGGCAACAAGGACAGCACAGCCTTTATAATCAATGCCGTAATCAGTATTGTCATAGCCAATGTAACGAATCGTATCGCGAGCAACTTTAATGTAATCCACATTAGCTGTCGTGGTGATCTCTCCTGCTAATACAACAAGCCCTGTGTTTGTTAATGTTTCAGCTGCAACACGAGCCGTAGGGTCTTGTTCTAAGATAGCATCAAGGATCGCATCTGATATCTGATCAGCTACTTTATCTGGATGGCCCTCGGAAACAGATTCCGAAGTAAATAAATGCTCGCTCATGGTTTTTTCCAAGTTCTAAATTACGTAAAGCGTTTAGAATAGCAAAATATCAGCTTTAAATACAATTATGCTATCAAGACTAACCTTATTTTTCATTACCATATTCTTTCAATTACCTCTCTTTATCTTGCATGGATTAGGGGGATTTTTAGGTCGAGTCGCTTATCAATTTGATCGTCGATTTAAAGAGCGTATAGATGCTAATTTAAAACGTGCTTCTATTTCATCCGATGAAAACGATTTAAAAAAACTTACACAATTATCGATCCGCGAAATTGGAAAGTGTCTTATGGAAGCCCCTGCGATTTGGTTTAACTCACCTCAAAAAAATTTTCGCTGGGTCAAACAATGTTACGGATGGCAGCATGTTGAAGCTGCCCTCGAAAAGAAAAAGGGTATTATTTTTTTAACTCCTCATTTAGGCTGTTTTGAAATTACCGCGCAGTACTACGCACACTATCAACCCATCACAGTTCTATTCAAACGTCCAAAACATAACTGGCTTGCAAATATTGTTTTATCTGGAAGGCGTCACTCCCAAATTCATCTTGCTGAAGCAAACCTCCATGGCGTTAAGCAATTAATGCAAGCGTTAAAAAAGGGGGAAGCGATTGGTGTCTTGCCTGATCAAGTGCCCAATGAAGGTCAGGGCGTATGGGCTCAATTTTTTAATACACCTGCCTATACTATGACTCTTGTTTCTAAGCTTGCAGAATCTTCGAATGCCACTATCCTAATTGGTTTTGGTCATAGACTTTCTGGAGGCCAGGGATACGAAGTCTATATTGAACCTTTAGGTCAAGATCACTCCCCCCAAGGTATTAATAATCAACTTGAGATGCTCATTCGAAAATATCCAACACAGTATCTTTGGAATTATCAGCGATTTAAAAAGCCAAACAAATAAGAGACAATCATTTTATGAAACTTCATTTTACAAAAATGCATGGGATTGGTAATGATTTTATAGTGCTCGATCATACCAAGTCTCCTTTTCAGTTATCTAAAGATACGATTCAATCTTTGTCTCACAGACAACTCGGGATCGGATTTGATCAGCTTCTCGTTGTTGAGCATACAGCCCTTGAAAACGTTGATTTCAAATATCGTATTTTTAATCAAGATGGTGGTGAGGTTGAGCAATGTGGCAATGGTGCGCGTTGTTTTTACCGATTTGTAAAAGACAAGCACTTAACTGATAAAAAATCCATTCGCGTGGAAACAAAATCAGGTGTGATTGAGCTCACTGAAGACGCTGAGCATCTGATTGAAGTGAATATGGGTGAGCCTATTTTTAATCCTAAACTTATTCCATTTATTTCAGATGTCGAAAAAAATGAATATCCTATTTCAATAGATTTACCGCATCAAAAAGAAACAATCAATATGGCAGTTTTATCTATGGGCAACCCTCACGCAGTGCTCACAGTCAAAGACACTCAACAAGCTCATGTTGAAATATTAGGTGCTTATTTAGAATCTCATGACCTTTTTCCAAAGCGCGTCAATGTTGGGTTTATGGAAATTGTATCGTCCCATCATATTCGTTTGCGTGTCTTTGAAAGAGGTGTAGGCGAAACACTTGCTTGTGGAACAGGGGCATGCGCTGCGGTAGTATCAGGGATCAAACGTCATTTACTTACATCGCCTGTGAAAGTTGATATGCTAGGAGGATCATTATCTATCGATTGGAAAGGATCTTCATATCCTGTGATGATGAAAGGCCCGGCCGTCACTCTCTATGAGGGAGATATTGAGATCACTTAAAACTTATGGAACATAATCACTTCCAAAAAAGCTATATCGATTACCTCACCTTTGAAAAAGGTCTTAGCAGCAACTCAATCAAAAGTTATGCGCATGATCTTGCCCAGCTTGTAGTTCTTGTCGAGCATGATCGTTTTGAATCCTTTTCTATTCAAGACATCAGACGAGCAAGTGCTAAACTTAATAGCCAAGGACTCCATGGCAAATCTATTGCACGTATGTTGTCTGCATGGCGAGGATTTTTTAATTACCTGATTGAGCGCCATCAGTTTAAAGAAAATCCTGTCAAAGATGTCCACGCACCTAAGAGCGCCAAGACATTACCGCAAACTTTATCAATTGAGCAGATGGTTAAACTCGTATCTATTGATGACACCTCATTACTAGGGTTAAGAGATAAAGCCTTTTTAGAATTATTTTATTCATCTGGATTACGTTTAAGTGAGGTAGTGAATGTCAATATCAATGATCTCGATCTCCAAGAGGGTGTTATCACTGTCACCGGCAAAGGCAATAAAATGCGTATGGTCCCCATAGGCCAAAAAGCAATGCATGCCATTCAATCTTGGATTGAAAAACGTGCAGCTATCAAAACAGATGACAAATCAATGGATGCCTTATTTATTACGGAACGTGGTAAACGCATGACAGCGCGTGCTATTCAGTATCGCATTCAAATGTGGGCTATCAAGCAAGGCATTGATAGTACGGTTCACCCTCATTTATTAAGACATAGCTTTGCCTCACACGTTTTGCAATCAAGTCAAGATTTAAGAGCGGTGCAAGAAATGTTAGGTCATGCCAATATCAGCACCACGCAAGTTTATACTCATCTAGATTTTCAGCATCTTGCAAATATTTACGATAAAGCACATCCAAGAGCTAAAAAGAAATCATGATGCATTTAATTTATTTAGTCGCTATTGACGCACTTCAATTCTTTAAACTATAGTGAAGGTATGGAAGCACAACTCATCGCGCTAGAAAAAAAAATTAAGCAGCTCATCAGCTTAATTGAATCTGCTCAGGGGAAAAATAAGGGGCTCGAGACTCGGCTCGCATCGACTGAAGCAACACTTATAAAACTTCAGTCCAATATGAAAGAGGCAAGTCTTCGTCTTGAAAAAATGATGAAACAACTTCCTGAAGAGAATCGATGAGCTCAAAAAATATTACTGTCACTATCATGGCGCGCGAATTCATCGTTGCATGTCCTGAAGGCCAAGAAAAAAGTCTGTTAGATTCTGTCCAATATTTAAATCAGAAAATTGATCTCATTCAATCTCAAGGTTCTATTGTAGGAATTGATCGCATTATCATCATGGCAGCTCTGAATATCACCAATGAACTTATCAATTCAAACACTTCCGACGGTGAAGGCTTATCTCAATTCCGCCATAAAATTTCATCGATTGAACATCAAATCGACGAAGTGCTTGCACAAAACTAAAGATCTGCCTATTCTTTACTAAACATTGCGATGAGCACGTTTGTTTTTTTAAGTGTTGCTTAGGCTAATAATTCCTTGAACTAGTCTATAGCATCGGTTTTAGCTCATCAGGTTGCGGTGTGAGCGATCTAAATTGGGCGCTCTTTTAAGACACCCTTGGCGATTGCACCTAATGCACCTTAGGCTTTTACCCCTTGAACCTTTGGTTCAGGATGCTGGTCTAGGCAACACTTAAGAAAATCAACATAGCTTTTTTATCCACCTTTTATTTTATTTAAAACTATGCGTTATTGGCTCATGAAATCCGAACCATCTGATGTATCAATCGATGATTTGGCAAAGCTCCCCAAACAAACCATTGATTGGTATGGCGTTAGAAATTATCAAGCAAGAAACTTTATGCGAGATTTAATGAAGGTCGGCGACCTTGCATTTTTTTATCACTCCAATTGTGATGTGCCTGGGATTGCCGGTGTTGTGAAGGTAAGCAAGCTTGCTTATCCGGATCGTTTTCAATTTCAAAAAGGCCATAAGTATTTTGACCCCAAATCAACACCTGAAAATCCACGCTGGCTCAATGTAGATGTGACCCTTGTTAAAAAAACAAATTTATTAAGTCTAAAAGAACTAAGAGAGTTTAAAGCGCTAGAAAATATGCGCATACTTCAAAAAGGAAATCGTCTCTCCATTACTCCGGTTACAGAAGATGAGTGGAAATTTATTGAGAAGTATTTAAAATAAAAAAAGCCCAATAAATATTGGGCTTTTAAAATAAACAACTATTTTTTATTTAACGCTATCTAAACTGCCCATAGCTTTAGGATAAACAACGACACCCCATGGAATTTCTTTATTAGGAATTCGCTTAGTCACTTCTAATTTTTCTGCATCAATGACAAGCACTTCATCAGATTTTCCACAAGCTAGCAAAATGTCTTTGTCATCTGGCGAAAAACTAAAATGCCAACAACGTCGACCTGTTGGAATTTCTTTAATTTTTTCAAAATTAGTGGTGTCAAATATTTCTAATGTTTTTGCTTTCGAAGATGCAACAAATAATCGTTTGCCTTCTCGATCAAAACTAATACCATAGGGCGATTCACCTGTCGGCACAGTTTTAAGATGTTTAAATTGACTGTCTAAGACAATAAAGTTATTTCCATACTCCAAAGTGGAGACGTAATACTTTCCATTGGGCGCTACTTTGATGCCACGTGGACGATCACCGTATTTTTTAGTTGAAATTGTTTTTAATAATTTACCATTACTAAAGTTATGGACTGTGATTGTGTTATCAGCTTCATTCGTCACAATAATTTCTTTACCATTTTTACTAAATTCAATACCTTCCGTTTCTGGGCCACCAACGATATCTCGAATCTTTTTGCCCTTGGCTAAATCAACCACTGCAATACGTGCAGGGATTTTTGGTTCGTCTTTATCATCATCTTCTTTGCCGGCCACAGGTGGTTTTCCGGTCGATGCTGGCTCAGTTGACACAAAGACTTGACCTCTAAATACGCGAACAAATTCTGGATTTTTACCTACTGAAATATGTTTCACAAATTGATTCGTTTTTAAATCAACCACGGATAAATTCTCGTCATCTTTATTTGCAGTAATTAAATACTGGCCATCTTCTGTGATGCCAATACCGCGGGGATTTTTAGCTTGGATATCAATTGAGCCTTCTGTTTCCATGGTGTTCAAATTAATAACACTCACACCGCCTTCTTGATTTGATACGTAAGCTTTGCCTCGATCTTCAGCATTTGCTAGTAAGGATGAAATAAGTAACCCTAATATGACAACTGATTTTATAACTTGCATTTGATTCTCCTAAAATATCTTACTTTTGATTATTAAATATTTATTCACAATCTTCCAGGGGATTTATCCCTTTAACGCCTCATGAAAATAAGGAAGTACTAACCTAAGAAAAGTTTATAGGCTGGATTATCAGTTTCATCCCAGAACGGGTAGCCTAATTGATTCAAAAAGACTTCAAAATTAATTTCATCTTCGGGTGGGACTTGCATACCAACTAAAACACGACCAAAGTCAGCGCCATGATTACGGTAATGAAATAAACTAATGTTCCAATTGTGTCCCATCGTCTCTAAAAATTTCATAAGGGCGCCTGGCTTTTCTGGAAACTCAAATCTAAAAACCATTTCATTTTTAGCTTGAGGTGAGTGTCCACCGACCAGATGTCTTAAGTGAAGTTTTGCAACCTCATTATTTGTAAGATCAATGGTAGGCAAGCCTTCCTTATCAAGCATGGCTTTAATCTGTGACGGCTCGTCCTTATCATTGGTTGCAAGACCTACATAAATATGCGCCTTTTTAGGATCTGAAAAACGATAATTAAATTCAGTAATATTCCGCTGGCCCAATAACCTACAAAAGTTTTTAAAGGCTCCTGGAGTTTCAGGTATGGTGACTGCAAGCACAGCTTCTCTTTTTTCACCAATTTCAGCTCGCTCCGCTACAAAACGTAAACGATCAAAATTCATATTAGCGCCCGATGCAATGCCTACCAAAGTCTCATCTTTTAAATTATGTTTCTTGATATAAGCTTTCATGCCTGCAACTGATAAAGCTCCTGCCGGCTCCAGAATAGAGCGCGTATCCTCAAAAACGTCTTTAATGGCGGCACAAATGGCATCGTTATCCACCACAATCATTTCATCGACGTAAGCCTGACAAAGTGGAAAGGTCACCTGGCCTACTTCTTTCACGGCTGCGCCATCAGCAAAGAGCCCTACCTGATCCAACACCACACGCTTGCCTGCTTTTAAAGATAAGCTCATAGCTTCTGCGTCTTTGGCTTCAACGCCGATCACTTTAATTTCAGGTCGCATCGCTTTGATATAAGTTGCCATGCCTGCAAGAAGTCCGCCTCCGCCAACACAACAAAAGATGGCATGAATAGGTTTTTTATATTCATCTAAAATTTCTTTAGCAATCGTTCCCTGCCCCGCGATGACGTCGGGATCATCGTAAGGATGCACAAAAGTGAGGCCCTCTTTTTTTTCAATCTCAAGCGCGTGTTGATAAGCATCAGAATAAGAGTCACCCCATAGCACCACTTCAGCACCTCGATGTTTTACAGCATCAATTTTAATAAGGGGAGTTGTAGTAGGCATGACGATTACAGCGCGACATCCTAGTTTTTGTGCGCTTAACGCAACGCCTTGCGCATGATTTCCCGCAGAAGCGGTGATGACGCCCTTATCTAGCTGCGGTTTAGATAAGCCCGCCATCTTGTTATAGGCGCCGCGTAATTTAAATGAAAAGACAGGTTGTAAATCTTCCCGCTTTAAAAAAATCTGATTATGAAAACGGCTTGAAAGATATGTCTGAAATTCGAGTGGTGTTTTCTTTGCCACGTCATATACACGCGCCTCATTAATACGTTTTACGTAGTCATTCTTCATATGCTAATTTTCAAGAGTCGCCTTGGCGTGTATGATAGATGTTAAAGCATCATTATAAATAAAATATAAGGGTTTAAGTAAAAATGGCATTCACGCAAGACGAATTAAAACAACAGGTTGCAAAGGCTGCGATCGAATATGTGAAGTCTGGCATTATTGGTGTAGGTACTGGCTCTACTGCTAATTACTTCATCGATGAGTTGGCAAAAGTAAAACATAAAATTGACGGCGCAGTGGCTAGTAGTGAAGCATCAGCAGATCGTTTACGTAAACATGGCATAGAGGTTTTTGACTTAAACAGTGTGAATAGTATGGATATTTATGTCGATGGTGCCGATGAAATCACTGAGCATATGCATATGCTCAAAGGTGGGGGTGGGGCTTTAACTCGAGAAAAAATTGTGGCGGCAGTTGCTAAAACCTTTATTTGTATTTGTGATGAAACAAAATATGTGCCTGTCTTAGGCAAATTCCCTTTACCTGTCGAAGTATTACCAATGGCTAAAAGTTATGTGGCTCGGGAACTTACCAAATTAGGCGGACAGCCTCAGTTACGAAATTTTACGACCGATAATGGGAACGTCATCTTGGACGTTCATGGTCTTGTCATTAAAGACCCTGTCGAAATGGAAGCAACTATCAATCAAATAGTAGGAGTTGTCACCAACGGTTTATTTGCGGCTCGTCCAGCCAATATATTATTATTGGCCACAAAAGACGGGGTTAAAACTATCAAAAAATAAGCTTATTAAGTCTTAAAAATGTCATATATAAGTAATATTATATAAGGTGTGAAATTGTAAGAGTTTAAAAAGGATTACTAAAAATGGCTTCAGAACACAGTTATAAAGAGTACGACCTAGAATTAGAAGCGGTAAGAGCGAAGGTCTTAAAAATGGGCGGCTTAGTCGAAGAGAATATTCTTTCTGCTATTGAGTCTCTTAAAAAGGACGATGTCGAATTAGCGAATAAAGTGATTAAAATCGACGAGAAAGTCAACGGCCTTGAAATGGAAATTGACGAAGATGCATCTCGTATTATTGCAAAAAGGCAGCCTGCAGCAGGCGACCTCCGCATGATCATCACGATTCTTAAAGCCATCACAGACTTAGAGCGAATTGGTGACGAAGCAACAAAGATTGCTCGCACAGCTATTCGTGTAAACGAAAATCCAAATATTAAAAAAATAAAAATCGGTGAAATTAAACTGATGGTAGAAGCTGTTCATTCGATGCTTAAAACCGTATTAGATTCATTCGCACGACTAGATATTAGTAAAACACTTGAGATCGCAAAAAAAGATGAAGCGGTAGACGACCAGTATCGCGCAACTATTAGAGAGCTTCTCACCTATATGCTTGAAGATTCAAAAGCTATCTCAGTATCTTTAGAGTTACTTGTTGTAGTCAAAGCGCTCGAACGCATTGGTGATCATTGCAAAAATATTTCAGAACATATCGTTTATGCCGTGAAGGGTGCTGACATTAGACACTCAACAATTAAAGAAATTAAAAAGACGATTGGTGAATAATCAATTTGCGCAATAAAAAAAACACTTCCTCGGAAGTGTTTTTTTACGTCTTCATTTTTAATTAGCTTTTGGGTGGGACATATCCCGATGCGTTATCCGCACCGTCACCAAAAAAATAAGCTTCCGTTTGTTCGGTTAAATATTTACGCGCCGCAGGATCCACAAAACTTAATCGGTTCTCGTTCACTAACATGGTTTGGTGCTTAAGCCAGCCAGCCCAAGCTTCCTTAGATACACTCTCAAAAATACGTTTACCTAAAGGCCCTGGGTAAGGGGGAAAATCTAAACCGTCTAATTCTTTACCTAACTTCACACATTTAACTGTTCTTGCCATAACTAAATATCCTTTGCATTGCAATCAATAAATTTATAAATCGTTAGGTTTGAGTATAGCAAAGATGTGCTACGATGTTTTCAAGTTGTTAGGTGATGTCTTCTTAAGGTTTATCTTCATTTAAGAAAACATTGAAACTGGGAAATAGGTGAGTGTAACAACAATTCCTATACTGCCCCCGCAACGGTAAGTAAGCGTGGATTCATAACACATGCCACTGAATTTATTTCGGGAAGGCCGTGAATCAAATCTTACGAGTCCGGAGACCGGCCTAGTAACTCACACAGAAATACTACGGGGAGTGGTATTGGATTTGTGAGCACTCTTCACATTTATTTTCTCCCAAAGTATTTCTATTCATTAATCTCATGCGGGGTTGCATGATTATTTAGAAATACTATGAAAAAAATTATTCTATCGAGTCTATTAATGACTCAACTCTTTATAGCAAATGTTTTTGCAGATAATGAACTTAAAACTTCTAATGTGTTTGTAACGGCAACACGTACACCTATTGCAAAAAATAATGTGATTGCAGATGTAACAAGTATTTCATCAGAAGATATAGAAAGAGCAGGATCCTCATCCCTACCAGAACTTCTTCAAAGACAGCCTGGGATAGAAATATCAAATTTAGGTGGCCCAGGAAAAGTATCAACAATTGGTATCCGAGGTACTAGTTCCACACACTCTATTATTCTTGTAGATGGAATAAGATTGAGCGCAGCTACATCAGGCTTCAGTGCTATAGAACACATTCCCCTGTCCCAAATTGAAAAAATTGAAATAGTTCGAGGGCCTGCTTCTAGCTTATACGGTCAGGATGCTATCGGTGGTGTCATTCAAATATTTACAAAAAAAGGTGTGGATGGTTTTAAGCCTTATGTAGGTATTGGATATGGCAGTTATAACACTTCAAATTTTCAGAGCGGGGTTAGAGCTGGCAACAATCAAACAACGTATTCAATTAATTTTTCTACTATAAATTCGGATGGCTTTTCTGCTTTTGTCCCCAATCCGGCTAATGCTGCGAACTCAATAAATTTAGATAAAGATGGATATAAAAATTACAGCATCTCATCATCACTAAGCCATAAAATTAATCAAGATTACGAAATAGATTTACAATATTTTTTAAGTAAAGGTAAAAATCAGTTCGATAATCGCTTTGCAAACTTCTCTCCTTCTTTTCATGGCAACTACAGAAATGAGATTAAGTTAGAAACTTATGCGGCAAATATTAAGGGCCAAATAAATAAAATATGGCAATCTAGTCTTAAATTAAGTCAAAGTACGGATAAATATCTCGACCTACAAAAATACAATGGCTCTGAAGACGATCCCAATTTAAATGATTTGTATAAAACCACACAAGACCAATTGAGCTGGCAAAATAATATAACTCTACAAAAAGGATCAGTTAATTTTATATACGATTTTTTAAAGCAAAATATTAAAACGACAGATCTTTATGAAAAAACGGAAAGGACAAATCATGGCTTCATGGCTGGCTATAGTCTTTTAGAAAATAATCATAATTTTCAAGCTAATCTTAGAAAAGACTTTAGTAGTGCATACGAGGATGCGGTGACTGGAAATATAGGTTACGCATATGCATTTAATTCTAACTGGACACTAGCTTCCTCCTATGGAACGGCATTCGTTTCCCCTTCGTTTAACTATCTTTATTCATTAGCCGATACCTATGCTTTAGGTAATCCAAATTTAAGACCTGAGAAATCTAAAAATATTGAGGGAAGTATTAGATATAAAGATGATTCTGGCTCATTATCTCTTACCATGTTTCAAAATAAAATTGATGACTTTATTATTTACTCTAATCCAACTTTTATTACTGGCTCAAGAAATACAACTCAAAATTTAAATAAAGCAGAAATTCAAGGCTTAACTATTTCGGGTGATCAATTTTTAGGGCATTTTCAAATCAAAGGAAGCATAACTTCCCAATCAGCAAAAAATGAAGATACCGATTTATACTTACCGCGAAGAGCAAAAACATTTGGAAATATAAATCTTAATTATTACATTGGGTATTGGAATGTAGGTATTGAAGAATCATTCTCTGATAAAAGATTTGATGACAAGGCAAATATGGTCAAGCTAAGTGGATATGCCTTAACAAACATCGTAGCTGACTATAAAATTAATGACAAATTAAAGCTTAATGTAAGATTAAATAATGTTTTTGATAAGGACTATAGTTTAGCGGCTGAAGGTACAAGTGGTTTTAAATATCAAACCCCCGGAAGAAGTCTATTTGCCAATTTACGCTATGACTTTTAGATTACTTGAAGTATTATTCTTTATCAAAAGGAATTTTTAATGTCACTTATTGCCTATTTAAAAAATACTAGAATTTACATCTTCGCTGCCTTAATATTTTTAATGCTCTTAACTAGGGGCGACCATCTTTTAAGTTCGATTTCTCTTCCTGATGCAAGCTTTGCTCTGTTTTTAATTGGTGGCATGCTTTTAACAAAACCTAAGTGGTTTATTTCTCTTTTTATATTGAGTGTTGTCATTGATCTTGCAACTTTATCTATTAATAGTTCATATCAAATACCTATTAACTTTGGTTACTGGGGATTATTGCCTTCTTACGGAATAATGTGGTTTTTTGGCTCGCGTATTGCAAACACCAAAAGTTTCTTAAAGTTTATGACTTTCGGCGTTATTTCAACGCTTATAACATTTGTAATTTCAACTCAAACTTATAATTTACTCTCGGGCACTTTCCCTGATATCACTATCAGTGAAAGTTTACAAACAGGATGGGAATATCTGCCGCAAAGCTTTATCTATACACTGAGCTACCTTTTGGCTTACTGGGGCATTCATTCTTTGTTTAAAAGTCAGTTTGTTTCGCAAAAAGCTACTTCACTATAAATACTTAAGCGGCTGGACTTCCGGCTTTGATTTTAAAATTCGCTATTAAGTTTCAGGCGTAACCGCTAACTAAAAATCCATTAAGCCTCATGAAAGATATGAAATGAAATTTTTAACTTTACTTCTATTACTTTTTTTTACATCTAATCTATATGCTGAAATGCAGACTAGTTTTTGTAATGCAATCGATGGTGG
>Ga0207939_1000049_pt1 | contig 45978 bp, 46 predicted proteins | sample LakMenEpi02Jun12_FD_150663 | JGI IMG/M metagenome (GOLD analysis project Ga0207939, IMG submission 150663) | Freshwater microbial communities from Lake Mendota, WI - 02JUN2012 deep hole epilimnion (SPAdes) | ecosystem: Environmental > Aquatic > Freshwater > Lentic | place: Lake Mendota, Madison... | reverse complement strand
GATGGGGTCCAACGATGACGGAATCTGCTGGGTCATCACCCCAACCAATGTGCCGCCCGACGTTCCCCCACCCGAGCCGCCGGAGCAGGCAGCGAGAATTCCGCCGAGAGTGATCACACCTCCCATGGCTGCAATGAGTTCACGACGGGACAAGCTCTGACCCCATGAACCGACATAGTGCAATTGTTGACCCTTGTCATTTTTATCGCTCATAACTGTCTCACTTTCCGATGAAATAGTTGGTGGTTAGATGAATACGATCTGACACACGAGATGTATGGCTCGTGTGTAAAGAATAATATACATACTGTACGAATTATGTCAAATGTCACAGAGGGAATCCGAATCCAGGGGCTTCCTCGGCTCCCGAGACCTCTCGAGATTGACAGACCTCTGCAAACTTTATAAACTTTCGGCATGAGCAGTCGCTCGTCACTCTCGCCCGAGCAGTTGGAACATTTCCACCGCGAGGGTTATGTGGTGGTTCGTCAGGCATTCGATCCTGAACGTTGGCTCACCCCGCTGCTTCGTGAATACGAAGAGGTGCTCGATCGTCTGGCGCGCAAACTCTTCGCAGAGGGTCGCATCTCCAGCCTCTACGACCATCTCCCGTTCGGCGAACGATTCGTCGAAGTGTGCGCCGAGTCCAACGACACCAACCATCAATTCTTCGATTTTTCGCTGCCACAAGGAAACATCAAGCACGACACCCCGATGTGGCATGGCCCGGCGGTCTTTGACATGCTGCGCTGCCCCGAGCTGTTGAATCTCGTCGAGGGTTTCATCGGACCGGAGATCTACTCCAATCCGGTGCAACACGTGCGCATCAAGATGCCGGAATCGCGCGAGCCTCGTGATGCCACCACCGGTGCGCTCAAGATGGGAGCCACCAATTGGCACCAAGACAACGGAGTGGTCACTCCGGATGCCGACGACACCAAGATGCTCACCGTGTGGTTCCCGCTGCGATACGCCGGAATCGAGCACGGATGCCTCCAAGTCGTCCCCCGCACCCACGAACGAGGCTTGATGCCGCATTGCCCTGCCGGACCCGGTGGGCTGCAAGTGCCGGAAAACGTCGCATCCCGCGACGCAGCAGTGGCACTTCCGATGCATCCTGGTGATGTGCTCTTCATCGACAAGATGACGTTGCACAACTCGCTGCCCAACACCAGCAAAGAGATTCGAATCAGTTTCGACTTGCGCTACAACCCGATTGGTCAACCAACGGGTCGCGGTGCATTCCCGGGTTTCGTCGCTCGCAGCAACGAAGCACCGCACACAGAACTGCGCGACGCCGACGAATGGGCTCAGCTGTGGGTGAATGCTCGCCGGGAATTGGCCGATGCACCTGCGTTGAAGGCGTTCAATCGTTGGAGTGCTGACGCACCCGTCTGTGCGTAACGGCTACCGCTTCGCGGTGCCAAAGGGCGTGTAGCCGCGACCGGCAACTCCTGGTCGACACGCAAACAGTGATCCTGCAGCAGGATGTGCGGTTCGACGAGCGTCGTCGAGATCCACCGTTGCCGATGTGACGTACAGCGTGCGCAGATCTGCGCCGCCAAACGCACAGCTCGTAATCCAGCCGCCGGGAATGTCGATACGGCAATCGATGTCACCGCTCGGACTGAGGCGAACGACTCCTCCTCCGTCCCAGAGGGCCACCCAGATGCCTCCCTCCGCATCGACCGACACTCCGTCGGGCAATACATCGAACGTGGCGATGGTGCGTTCGGATACGGGAAATCCCGATTCATCGAGACTCAGTTCATCGACCGTGCGATGCAGTGAATCGACGTGGTAACACTTGGAACCGTCAGGACTCCAATCGATACCGTTCGACAATGCACGACCCGAACGCACACGACGAACCAAGCCCGTGCCATCGACACAGAACACACCAGCTCGGTGTTCGCCGCTTCGGTCGACGGTTCCGATCCAGAGACGTCCATGCGGATCGCATCGTCCGTCGTTGGCCCGGCCGTCCCCATCGGCCGGCAACTCGGCCACGACCGGTCCGATGGTTCCGGAATCATCGAGGATGCCCACACGGAGTCCTGAGACGGCCAACAATTCGCCCTTGTCCGTCGGCACCACCACGCTGGTCGGTGCAGTCAGGTTGCGTTGTTCGTGTCGACCATCGTCATGAAGGCGATGGAGGAGACAGCCGTCGATATCCAGCCACCACAGGGTCGATGTGGCGGCGTCCCAGGTAACCCCCTCACCCAACAGGCTCCGGCACTCCACCACCAGGTCGACCGACATCTCAGCCCCCATGCTTGCAATCCCGTCGCGACCCCTGTGCATCGTGAAACATATGTGCTAGAAAAGATTATAAACTCGTCACCACAAGGGGGACACCATGTTGATCAACGCACCAGTGCTCATGAAGCCGAAGGAAAAGATGCAAATGCTCGAGCTCGAGCTCGACGAGCCTCGGTTCGGCGAGGTCCGCGTCAAGATGGTGGCCAGCGGCGTATGCCACAGCTGTCTCCACGCCTACGACGGCTCACACACCGGCATCCCGATGCCGATTGTGCTCGGCGACGAGGGTTCCGGCATCGTCGATGCCGTTGGCGCCGGCGTGTCGCACCTGCAGAAGGGTGACCACGTCGTCATTTCCTGGGCTCCATCGTGCAACAGTTGCAAGTACTGCAACCTCGGGTTCCCTGCGCTCTGCCTCAATACGCCGGCGATCGGCAAAACCACCGGTGACGTCACGATGTTCCACCACAAAGGAAACGACGTGTATCACTACGGTCCGGCGACGTACGGCTCGTACATCGTGGTGCCGGAATCCGCAGCGGTAAAGATTCGCAAGGACTTCCCTCTCGAAGCTGCAGCGCTCATCGGCTGCTCCGTCGCCACCGGCTTTGGATCTGCGGTCAACAGTGCCGGACTGCGCGCCGGACAAAGCGTCGCCGTGTTTGGTTGCGGTGGTGTCGGACTCAACGCCATCCAAGGCGCGGTAGCCACGGGTGCATATCCCATCATCGGAGTCGACGTTCTTGACTCCAAACTCGACATGGCGCGCCACTTCGGTGCGACACACACCATCAACCTTGCCAAACAGGACCTCGAGGCAGAAGTAAAGAAGCTCACCGGCAACGGTGTCGATGCGTCGATCATCGCAGTCGGCAGCAGCAAGGCAATGGAGCAGGGACTCACGATTCTCGCCAAGCAAGGCATCGAGGTCGTACTCGGCTTGCCCGGTCAGGGCGAAAAGTTCCCCGTCGACCCGTGGCTGTTGATGGGTGGTGAGCGCAGGATCGTTGGTTCGCGTTACGGCACCAGCAACCCGCTCGTGGAATTCCCCAAGCTGGTCGAGCTGGCAATGTCCGGACGAATCAAGATCGAAGAACTCGTGACGAAGCGCTACGACCTCGACGAAGCTGATGAGGCATTCCGCTCATTGGCCGCCGGCGAGCAGGCGCGCGGTCTCATCGTCTTCTAGTCCCGTTCCACTCCCACGACGCACCTGAAGGATCCGACATGAAACTCGCCTCGGTACTTACTCCGATCTCCGACGAGAACCTCACGCTGGCAGCACAGTGTGGCGTTGACCAGATCGTGGTTCGCTACCCGGGCCCCGACCTGAGCGAGTTCAATCGGTTGCAGCAGCGCATCCGATCATTCGGCATGGAGATCGGTGTCGTGGAGGGTTACCTTCCCATCGATCGCATCAAATTGGGCACGGACGACGGAACGGATTTGCGCGCGATGAAGGCGCTGATCCGCCACCTGTCGGACCTGGACATTCGCCTCGTGTGCTACAACTTCATGGCCGGCACCGACTGGATTCGTACCTCCGTCGACACCCTCGAACGTGCCGGCTCCAAGGTGACTGCATTCCGTCTGGCTGATCTCGACAAGGCACGAATTCCCGGACGCCCGGCATTCCGAGCCGAACTTGAACCGGGCGCAAAGCGTCCCGAGTTGTGGAAGAACCTGCAGAACTTCCTCGAGGAAATCATCCCGGTTGCGGAGGATGCAGGCGTGGTGATGGCCATGCATCCCGACGACCCCCCGCTGCCTCAACTGCTCGGCAACGACCGCATCATGCACGATGTCTCCGGCTTCGAGCGCCTCGTGGAAATCGTCAAGTCTCCGTCGAACAAGATCGCGTTCTGCCAGGGTTCATTCTCGGAGATGGGCATCGACATTCCGGCAACGATCCGACGCCTCGGACCACACATTGCGTACGTGCACTACCGCGACGTGGTCGGCACCGCCGACGATTTCCGCGAGAGCTGGCAAGACAACGGACAAACCGACATGGCAGAGGCGATGCGCGCCTATCGCGAAGTGGGTTTCTCGGGACCAATGCGCCCCGACCATGTCCCCCAGATGATTGGCGAGGACGACGGTGAGCCTGGTTACACGATGCTCGGTCGACTGTTTGCCTTCGGTTACATCCGTGGCATGATGCACGCCACCGAAAAGCACTGCTGCTGAGTCACCGTTACGGTCGCCTCACGGCGATCACGTCGATTTCAAACTTGAGTGCTGCCGAGAGACAACTGGTGATCGTGGTCCGCGCCGGCAACGGAGCGGAGAAGTACTCGCGGTACAGCGCGTTGTACTGCGCAAGATGTGCGGGATCATGAACGTAGCTCGTCACTCGCACGACATCGCCGAGATCGAGCCCGACAGCAGCAAGGATTCGCTCCACGTTCGACATCGACCGCCTCATCTCCTGCTCGAAGTCGCCGCTCACGATCACGCCGTGGTCGTCGACTGACGCCTGGCCCGAGACGAACACGAAACCATTCGCTTCAACGGCCGCCGAGAAGGGAAGATGACTCGATATTGGTGTTGGCAGTGGTGACCAACCACGAGCGATATTCGTTGCAGATGGCGGTGTCTGTGACATCGGGGATTTCCGTTTCTCGTTGGTGGTAACCCATGGTTGGGTATCATCAAAGATTATAAACATTGTCGTGCACACCCGTTCGGAAGGTGAGTCACTCGATGCATGACGTCGTGATCAGCAATGTGACCATCGTCGACGGAACGGGTGCTGCCCCAACTCGTGGTCATGTCGCGGTGAAAGATGGCGTCATCACTGCGGTCGGCTCGGACACCTCGCCGGACATGCAGGACATGCGAGCCCGCACCACCATCAACGGCGCAGGCAAAGTGCTGTGTCCTGGATTCATCGACATTCATACCCACTCCGACCTCACGTTGATCGAGGATGGTCGTGGCGAAAGCAAGCTGCGTCAGGGTGTCACCACTGAAGTCGTTGGAAACTGTTCGTTCTCGGCGTTCCCCATCGAACCTCGTCATCTCGATCTCCACGCTGATCACCTCGCACGCGCCACCGCGCCGATCAGACCATGGTGGACCGATCTCGCCGGATATGCAGCTGCACTCCACGACGAGGGCATCGCGCTCAACGTGGCGCCCTTGGCGGGTCACGGGACGCTACGAGTTGCCGCGATGGGCGTCGACCAACGGCAAGCGACTGCAGCAGAGCTTGCACGGATGGTGTCGGATCTCCATACGGCGTTGGAACAAGGCGCATTCGGCATGAGTACGGGTCTCACGCACGTTCCGAGTGCCTATGGCGACTTCGATGAAGTGATTGCCCTTGCCGAGGTACTTGCCGAACATCGTGCCCTCTATGCAACGCATTGTCGCGCAGCAGAACCTGATGAGCGGGCGGCTGTTGCCGAGACCATCGAACTCGGTCGCCGAACCGGTGTCACCGTGGAATTCAGTCATCTCGCCATCAATCGTCCGGATCGCTGGGGAACGGGTGCAGAACTCCTCCAGATGTTCGACGATGCACGCTCGGAGGGCATCGACATCTTCTTCGACGTGTACCCGTATGACGCATCATCATCGTCACTCACGCAGTACCTGCCACCGTGGTTGCAAGCCGGGGGCACCGAGGCCATGCGTGCTCGCCTCGCCGATGGCGACCAGCGTGCAAAGGCGCTGTCCGACATGACCGAGGGTTGGTTCAACGGAATTCCGTGGCTCTGGGATCGATTCCAAATATCAAGCACACCCGATGGTCGTTACGTCGGGGAGACACTCGAATCAACGGCACGTTCGTTGAAGGTTGCTCCTGACGAACTCACGTTGCGGCTATGCGAGGAATACGGCAACGAAATTCAAGTGGTCCTCTTTTACCGAACGGAAGCCGACGTGTCGGCATTCTTGCAACATCCGCTCGCCGTGGTTGGTTCCGACGGCAATGCGATTTCCCTTCATCAGCCATGTGCACGTCCCCATCCCCGTAACTTCGGGACGTTCCCACGCGTACTCGGTCGTTATGTTCGCGATCGCGGTGTGCTCGAGCTTTCGGATGCCGTGCGCAAGATGACTTACGAACCAGCGCGACGTCTCGGCATCCACGACAGAGGACGCATCGCCACCGGATTGGCTGCCGACCTGGTGCTCCTCGATCCACAACAGGTCATCGATCGCGCCGACTTCGGTAAGGCTCCGGAGGGACCGGCGGGCATCTCCCATGTCCTCGTCAACGGTCGCGTCGTGCTCAACGACGGAACCATCTCCGATGAGCGTCCCGGTCGCGTGTTGCAACACGCTTCGCGTTAACGCCTGCCCGTCAGACGTACCTCGACGCCCGGGCGGTTCACGATGTCGGCCTGCAGCGCCGCGCCGATTCCTGCTCGTGTCGGAAGATGGTATTCGCCTTGGTGCAACGGCTGCAGTTCGTCGACGAACTCTGCGTAGACGGAGTGGAGGTATGCACGCACGACCTCTTGGTACAGCGCGTTCGGCGAGCTGAAGGAGAGATGAATTCCAGCAAGCAGCGTGAATGGGCCGGTGCAGTCATGGAATGTCACAGGAAGTTGCTTTGCATCAGCGAGGCCGACGATGCGGCGCGACTCAGTGATGCCACCGCACCACGTCGGATCGATCATGATGATGTCGGCTGCCTGCTGATCGATGATCGGGGCATATTCGAAACGAGTGATGAGGTATTCACTGGCAAGCAACGGGATGGTGGTGCTCTGTTTCAGCTCACGCAACGCAGCAGGGTCGTCGGCCAGGATGAGATCTTCGATCCATGCGGGTCGAACGGCCTCAAGGGCGTGCGCAATCGTTTTGGCGGCACCGACCGACCACAATCCGTGGCCTTCGGCCATGATCTCGATATCTGAACCAACTGCAGAACGAATCTTCTCGAACACTTCCACCCCTGCCCGGAGATCGGATGGATCAATCGACGTCGCACCAGGCACTCGTGCCATCCGGTCGAATGGCCAAATCTTCATGCCGGCAAAGCCCTGTTCCACGAGCTCAACGGCAAGTTCACCCGGTCGATGAAGGAACGATTCGTAGTCCTCGTACATTCCACGACCTACGGGAGTCGATCCAACGCGCCAACTCTTTCCGTAACTCGGTCCGGCGCACGTGTTGTAGGTGGCGAGACGATCCCTCGTTGGCCCACCCAACATGACGTGGAGTGGCACACCTTCTGCGAGTGCGCATGCATCCCACACGGCGACATCCACGGCCGAGAGCGCCCGCATTTCAAGCCCGCGTCCACCAAAACGTGCCGCCGATCGGTAGCCGTGTTCCCAGAGAGCTTCGGGCGAACACCCACCATGCGCAAGTAGTCGCGGTGCCAAGAACTCATGGATGTACTCGCTCACCGCACGTGGCGTGTAATAGGTCTCACCGTGACCAACCACTCCCGAATCGGTGTAGACACGCACGAAGACGATTTCGGGCAGCGGTGACTGGTCACCGGGGAGGATCGTCTCGATGCCGATGATATTCACACGAGGTCCCGAAGGTTCGAGGTTGACAACACCGAATCCGAACTACTTGACGACATAGTGGTCGGCACCCTCGGTACCGGCGGCACCGGCAAGGATGCGATCGATCTCTTGGAGCTCCGCAGGAGTAAGCGACCAATCGACTCCCGTGACATTGTCTTCCACTTCGGCTGGTGTGATCATGCCGGCAAGACACGTGCCGACGAAGTCGTGCATCGCCACCCACGCAATCGCCAATTGCGGCAACGTATGCGACCGAGACTCTGCGAACTCCTTCAGACGATTCGCCATCTCGATGTTCTTGGCGAGATTCTCGCCGAGAAAAAGCGGCAATCCGAAGACATCCCCCTTGGAACGCCAGTCGCCAGCAGCGAACGACGTCTTGGAATTCCATGTTCCGGAGAACAAACCGTGACAGAGTGATCCATACGTCATGAATCCGATGTCATTGGCCGATACGTAGGGAACCATCTTGGTTTCTGTACGACGGTCGAGCATGTTGTAGCCCGACTGTTGTACCTGAATGCTGCCGTGTTGGCGATACTCGTCGAGTTGTTCGGTGGTGAAGTTGGAAACCCCGACTGCTCGAACCTTGCCCGAGTCGACGAGCTCGCGAAACGCCGCCATCGAACCAGCCGGTGAGCCTTCCGGATCGGGCACATGGATGAGGAGGACGTCGATGTAGTCCGTGCGCAAACGCTGAAGGCTTTGCTCGGCGGAAGCAAGAATCGCCTCGCGATTCGATGTCGTCACCCACTGTTCCTTGGCATAGTCCCAGTGGACTGCACACTTGGTAACGACCACGGAGTCCCGACGTCGAGTTCCGAGTGCCGTCCCGAGGATCGACTCTGCTCGACCATTGCCGTACGCAGGAGCCGTATCGAACAGCGTGACCCCGAGGTCGAGTGCCCGATGAATTGCAGCGACGGCCGCATCGTCGTCGACGTTTCCGTAATCTCCTGCATGCTGTGTGCCACCGATCGGCCACATCCCGAATCCCAGCAGTGACACCTCAATTCCCGTACTCCCGAGCTGCCGATACTTCATACGACCCCTTTTTCGACGTCTGGCCAACTCTATAACATTCAAATTTCGCGAAGTCACCCTAGAGTTGCGTGCATCAACGCTGCACCTCGACATCTTCGTGTCGCCCTCGCCGGTTTTCATCACGAGTCCAACACCTTTGCACCGGTACCGGCATCACTCGAGCGGTTCATGGCTGCAGGTCCCGTGGAGGATGACGACCTCATCCGTGTGTACGGGGAGTCTCAGGCCACGCTCGGCGGTTTTCTGGAGATTCGTTCACTCCCCAACCTCACGGTGGTACCACTCTTTCATGCGGATTTGAATCCCATGGGAACGATCACCAAAGAAGCGTTCGAAACGCTCGTCGCGCGGATGCTCGAGCGGCTCGCGAGCGACGGGCCTTGGGATGTCGTACTGCTCGCACTCCACGGCGCGGCAGTCGCAGAGCACCAACCCGACGCCGACGGCGAAATCATCGCGAGAGTTCGCCAACTCCTCGGCGATGACGTCGTCATCGGTGTCGCACTCGACATGCACGCCAACGTGTCCGAACGCATGGTGCAGAACAGCACGGTGATCAACGCCTACCTCACCAACCCGCACATCGACCCTCGGTCGCGCGCACGACAGGTGGCCGATCTCGCCTTGGCTGCCGCACGAAACGAAATTCACCCAACGACCGCTTTCATTCCGATACCGGCTGCCATCAACATCCTGCGGCAAGGCACCTCTGACTGGCCGATGTCGCATCTGGTGGGTGTCGCCAACGAAATGCAGGAGCGCGCGGAAGTTCTGTCGGTGAGCGTCATCGAGGGATTCCCGTATGCCGACGTCAATGAACTTGGAATGTCGTTCATCGTCATCACCGACGACAATCTCGACCTTGCCAATCAATTGGCTACTTCGCTCGCAAACGAGGCCTGGCGCATGCGCAAGGACTTCGTCGGCGACGGCGTCGATCTTGAAACGGCACTCACTCGGGCAGCCGCCGCCCAGCGCGGACCCGTCGTCCTGCTCGACGTTGGTGACAACGTGGGGGGCGGTAGTCCGGCCGACTCCACACACGTGCTTGCCGCCGCTCAGCGCCTGGGAGTCGGTGGTCTCTTTCACTCACTCTGCGACCCCGAGAGTGCCAAGGCATGTCACTCTGCAGGCGTCGGCGCCACGGTCGATCTCCTTGTCGGCGCAAAGACGGATGCACTTCACGGTTCACCCGTGCACATCGCCGGGATCGTCACACACGTTGATGACGGTCGATTCGAGGACACCGGGGTCACGCACGGTGGGTTCCGCTTCTTCAACGCCGGTCCACGCGCACTGGTACACACCGTTGACGACCACTATGTGCTCCTCAACTCGCGACCGATGGGCAACACCAGTCGCGCAGAGTTGACGAGCGCTGGTCTTGATCCGCTTCACATCAAGATCATCGTTGCCAAGGGAGTCCACTCGCCCCGCGGAGCATTCGAGCCGATCGCTGCCGAGCTGATTCAACTCAACACACCGGGTTGCACGAGTGCCGACTTGTCGACGTTGCGCTACGAGGCTCGACGTCGACCGATGTTTCCCTTCGAGACCGACACCACCTTCTCGGCGTAGTCCGCTCTAAAAGAACGTTCGCGCTACTTCAACCACGCGATACTCGTCGTCGACGATGGGGATGGCTCGCCACTTGTCGAACGTAGTGCAGGGATGCGAGATTCCGAGTCCTACGAGGTCGCCGACTGCAATGTCGTCAGTCTCGGCCACATCCAAATACGTGTGTTGATCATCAACTCGTACCGCACGTCCCAGTGCCGACCACGATTCAACGACCGAACTCCCTCGCCGGCGGCGCTTCTTGGCAATGGGGAGCAAACCGTCGGTAGAAACATCACGCTTGCCCACACCCACGACGACCCTCGTCGGTTCCGGACGCGACAGCACAACACCCCATACTTCGAGTGCCGCCTGGAAGACCTCGCCATTGGCTCGCGGAGCGGCGCCAAGTGGCGAAAGCTCGTGGATTACTCCATCATCGTGGCTGATGTAGCAGCCGCTGCGTACCACCACTCGTTCGGGCAATGTCGTATCGCTCCGATACAAACTCGTGACGACTCGCTCAAAAAAGACGCTGCCACCCGCGCTCAGGATGACTTCATGGCTGTCGGCAACCAGTTTTCGTCGGATGAGTTCGTCCGCAAGTCGACGCAATTCGGACAGGAAGTCATCGACGCGGTCTTCGGCGGACCGTGATTCGTTCGCCGAGATGATTCCTTCGAAACCCGAGGCTCCAGCGAGGCGAAGAGTCGGGCAGGCAGCAACGTGCTCTGCGACCGTGAGTGCCTCGGCAACACTGCGACTTCCGGTGCGGCCGTTCGGCACACCAAGTTCCACGAGGACGGGAACTTGTACGCCCATCGGCAATTCCCGAAGGCCCGCGTGGAGAAGATCTACTGCATCCATTGAATCGACACAGCAATACACCTCGTGCCCTTTCCGAGTGGCAGTAGCCAACCAAGCGATGTCGCCCGGTGCGACCACTTCGTTCGCGATGAGAACTCGCGGCACACCGTGATCGACCATCGTCTTGGCTTGGAACGTCGTTGCTGCAGTGATGGCCCACGCCCCGTCGTTGAGTTGCAGTCGAAAAAGTTCGGGTGACATCGTCGTCTTGCCGTGCGGCGCAAACGAAACGTGGTGACGGCGACAATAGGTGGCAAAGCTCGCACTGTTGCTCTCCAGAGCCGAACGGAGCAACACTGCCGTTGGCATGAGGACGTCCGGATCGAACGTCGACCAGCCAACGACACGTCGTCGGCTCGATGGAAAGCCCTTGCGTTCAACCCTGCGTTTCAACACGCTCATGAACCGAAGGTGATGTGTCCATCGACGGTTACCTTCGACACCCGGGCATTCGTGGGGACAAAAGGTGTGAGGGACATCGTCGTACTACGCGACTGACCCGGAGCAAGATCGATTGCTTGACCGCGACGTCGAGCCTCAGCCAATCCGAGTCCCGGCCAGGTACAGGCTGGTTCGATCGCCACCAGAGATGCCCGACCATAGAACGGGAACCCCTTGCTGCCGTTCTCGCGCCACAGCCATACGTGGGGGAAATCCCTTGCTTCCCATGCCATGGCGACTCCGATGTCCGAGCGACGAAGCGCAGCCCAGCCGCAATCCAGATCGGTGATGAAGTGCACACTTTCGTGCGGCGCCTTGTCGTCGATCACATCGAGTCGATCCGATTCTGCGAGCGGCCAGACTCCAAGCGGCGATCCAGATGCGTCGGCAACGTTCGTCGTGGGCAAGTCGACGAGATCGCCATCACTCGCACGGAACGCAGGATGCTCACCCCAGATGAATGACGTGGATTCCGTCGATGGATTGTGGACGGTAGTGGTGATTTCTACTCGATCGGGATTCGTACGCAACGAAATCTCACGTGTCACGGTGATCGGCAACCGTGTTCCCGCGCGCACCCGCACCATCGACTCGGTGTGGGCGACCACATCGACGTGTGTCCGTGACCATTCCCCGTGGAATGGAAGATTCACTCCGTCCACTTCGCACTCAGGACCGGCATTGGGAATCAAGAACTGCCATCCGCCCCGATATTCCGAGAGCCAATCATGGCGATGTTTGCCGTATGACGTACTCCTCCCGACGGCGACGGGACTGTCCCAGTCGTAATACGCAAGGAGCTCACTTCCATTCACGGAAATCTGGGCAATTTCGGCTCCCAATTGCTCGTTGATCTGAACCGTAAGGCGGTCGTTCTGCAGGGTAATCACGGCCAAACCTCTACTGTCGCCTTGGCAATTGGATGGTCGAATCGTATAGCATCTGTGCTCGTGCCGACGAAGGGACGTTCAGCAGTAAAGGGCAGTTCCACTCGAACGCCGCGATCGAACGACAGTTCCGTTGCGCATGTTGTCGAGCACCTTCGAAACGGCATCATCACCGGTCGCTATCGACGCGATTCCAAGATTTTGCCGAAGCAAATCGCCGAACGGTGTGGAACCAGTTTCATCCCGGTCCGGGAAGCACTTCGAATTCTGGAGGCCGAAGGTTTCATCCTCTTTCGCCACAATCGTGGCGCGTGGGTGACGCCCGTCTCACTTGCCGACCTTGAAGACCTCTACGACGTTCGAATCGCCATGGAAGTCGACGCGGTCGCCAAGAGCAAGCCGTTCAGCGACGAAGCACTACAGGATTTGCAGACCTTGATCGAGAAGATGTCGGGCGCCTACGCCGACAAGGACGCGAGTCGGGTGGTGAAACTCAATCGCGACTTCCACTTCCGCATCTACGGCAACTGCGGATCCGAACGTCGTATTCGAATCATTCGCCAGCTGTGGATGCACGCCGAGCGCTACCAGCAACTCTCGCTGGAAGTCCGACACGACGCGGCCGACGATGAACACAGGGCAATCGTGAACGCCCTGTCGTCGCGCGATCACGAACTTGCAGCCGAAGCACTACGTACTCACCTCGTCACTACGGTCAGCCTCTTGAAAGCCGACTGGCAGAGAGTTGAACCCTCGACCGGTCTCAACTGACGTGTCGACGACAATCGACTCTGGTCCAGGTTCCCGCGAGGACAACGGTCAACGCGAAGCTGGGTTGGTTCGTCTCGAGGAGCGATTCGGCAAACAGGCAACGCGCGGTCGTGACGTCCTTGCACAACACTCGCACGACGAGAGCTTCCATCTGCCGGGCCAGCCGGACCTCGTCATCTTCGTCGAATCCACCGAGGACGTTGCCGACTGCTTGGCGATCTGCTCCACTCATCTCATTCCTGTGATTCCCTTCGGAGTCGGAACTTCGCTCGAGGGTCACGTCAACGCCATCCATGGCGGTGTTTCGCTGGATCTGTCACGTATGAACAAGGTCCTGCGAGTGAGCAGCGACGATCTCGACTGCACCGTCCAGGCAGGCGTGCTCCGTAAGCAACTCGCGAAGGAGCTCGTGCCCTATGGACTGTTCTTCCCGGTTGATCCGGGTGCCGACGCCACCATCGGTGGAATGGCCGCCACGGGCGCATCCGGCACGACGACGGTGAAGTACGGCGCGATGCGCGAACTGGTGCTCTCGATGAAGGTCGTATTGCCGAATGGCAGCGTGATTGAAACGGGGCGCCGTGCTCGAAAGACGTCGGCTGGTTACGACCTCACCCACCTCTTCCTGGGGTCGGAAGGCACTCTGGGTGTCATCACCGAGGTGTCGTTGCGCTTGTTCGGAATCCCCGAAGCAACTGCGGCGGCAACGGTGCAATTCGAGGATCTCCACTCGGCCGTTTCGGCTGTTATCGCCGTCATTCAGTTGGGTATCGGGGTGGCGCGGATCGAGCTGCTCGACAAAGCCGCAGTTGCCTCAGTGAACGCGTATTCCAATACCACCCTGTCCGAGCAGAACATGCTCCTGCTCGAGTTCCACGGCTCCGATGAAGTCGTCAGACACGAAGCCAAACTGGCCGGCGAGATCCTTGCGGATCACGGCGGAACCGGATTCACCTTCAGCACGGATCAAGCCGAACGAACGGTGCTCTGGCAGGCTCGTCACGATGCCGCGTGGGCAATCCGCGCGCAACGCCCCGGCGCGCAGATCTTCGTCACGGACGTATGCGTTCCGATCTCTCGACTGGCGGACTGCATCACCCAGACCCACAGCGACATCGCGTCTTCCGGCATCTTCGGTCCGATCATCGGGCACGTCGGTGACGGCAACTTCCACGTCATCGTCGTCGTCACGCCAGACGATGCAGAAGAGATGCACCGGGTTGAATCATTCAACGAGCGTCTCATTTCACGAGCCCTCGAGATGGGTGGTACGTGCACCGGCGAACACGGCATCGGATTGGGGAAGATTCCCTACCTCATCCGAGAGCTTGGTGACGACGCAGTATCACTCATGCGGTCGATCAAAAAGGCGGTCGACCCACTCGGACTCATGAATCCAGGAAAAGTGGTGGGCGATCTATGAGATTGGTTCGATTGGGTGAGCGTGGCAAGGAAATCCCGGGCGTGCAGTTGTCGGACTCGTCGACCGTGCTCGATGCCAGATCGGTGACCTCCGACTTTGATCCCGAGTTCTTCGCCAGTGGTGGAGTCGAGCGACTTCGCACCGCCATGAAGAACGATCAACTCGCTCCGTTGCGCGACGCCGGGCTGCGAATCGGCGCGCCGATTGGCAAACCGGAAAAAATCGTGTGTATCGGTCTCAACTATCGCAATCATGCCCGAGAGTCGGGCATGGAAGTACCGAACGAACCGATCATTTTCATGAAGGCACCCAACACGCTCGTTGGTCCGCACGACGACGTCTGGATTCCACGAAAGTCGCAGAAGACCGACTGGGAAATCGAACTTGCCGTCGTCATGGGGACGAAGGTTTCGTACCTGGCGAGTCCTGCCGAGGCCCTTGCATGTGTTGCCGGTTATGCGATATCGAACGACGTATCGGAGCGCGAGTTCCAACTCGAGCGCGGTGGTCAATGGGACAAGGGCAAGTCCTGTGCCACGTTCAATCCCCTCGGACCGTGGCTCGTCACTGCGGATGAAGTTCCAGATCCCCAGCGACTCGATATGTTCCTCGAGGTCAATGGCCAACGCGTACAGAACGAGAACACTTCCGACATGATCTTCTCGGTCAGCCATCTCATCTGGTACGTCAGCCAGTTCATGGTGCTCGAGCCCGGCGATGTCGTCAATACGGGGACTCCTGCGGGCGTCGGTCTTGGCCTGCGCCCCCCGCGATACCTTTCGCCCGGTGACGAGATGCGGCTCGGCATCGACGGCCTGGGCGAACAACGTTCGCGCGCCATCGCCACCCCGTAGCGATTGCTGATGCCGATTACCTCACCACATGTGGTGACGATTTCTGCTCCGTCACCCGGTCCGACGGTGGCGATACTTGGCGGCGTTCACGGAGATGAATACGAGGGGGTCATCGCTGCGCGATGGCTGACCGCATTTCTCCGCTCCACACTCGTGCGAGGAACGATCCGTGTGGCTGCCCCGGCACATCCGGCGGCATGGGAATCCACGAGTCGCGAGAGTCCGACTGACGGCAAGAATCTTGCTCGTGTGTTTCCTGGTTCGCCCGATGGCTCTGCAACCGAGGTCGTTGCACACGAACTCACCCAGCAACTCATCGCGGGCGCGGATCTCCTCATCGACCTCCACTCGGCCGGTACCAACTACGAGATGCCGTTTCTCTGCGGATTCCAGGACGACGACGGGAACGTCTCGAAGACATCGCAGCACTTCGCCCGGATCTTCGGGGCCGAATTCACATGGCGACATTCGGGCAAGCCGGCACCTGGTCGTTCACTCTCGGCTGCATACGACCTGAACATTCCTGCCATCTACACCGAAGGTGGGGGTGGGAGATCGGTGCGGTACGACGAATTGAAGGGATATACGGATGGCGTACGACGAGTACTGCACTCGCTCTCCATGGTGGAAGAGGCACTGCCGACCACCAGCGCAAGCACGTTCGTGGTCGGCGACGGCAACACCGATATTGGCATGCCCGCACCGACTGCCGGGTACCTGGTGATGCACGCGGAAACCGGGACGCAGGTTGCACAGGGTCAGATCGTCGCCGACATCGTCGATTCGGATGGTGCATTGCTCTCGCGAATTCCCGCTCCGCACCACGGCTACCTCATGATGCGGCGACGTGAAGCACGTGTCAGCACCGGCGATACCGTGTTGATATTCGCAGCAAAAGACGAGGGGTAGCAGTGCCGACGGTGTCGCTTGGCGAAGGAAATACGCCAGTTATTTCGCTCACTCGGGTTGCGCAATCGATCGGTCTTGACGAAGTGTTCGGCAAAGCGGAATGGATGAATCCCACCGGCTCGTACAAGGATCGAATCGCTGCAGCAACCATCAACGATGCGATTCGTCGTTCGCGACGCGGCTGGATCGGTACTTCATCGGGAAACGGTGGTGCGTCGATGTCGGCCTACGGAGCCAAGGCTGGATTGCCCGGCTACTTGTGCATTGCCGCAGATGCACCCGCCGAAAAAGTTAGATCCATCATTCCCTACGGTGCGACTCTCCTACCGATGTCCGAACTCGGCATCAAAGAGATGGACGCCATCGGCGAGTTGGCGGATGAATTCGACTTGAAGCTCTCCGTTACGGCGTACCGCTACAACGCAGAAGGAATGTCCGGAGCCGAAGCCATCGGCGCAGAACTCCGCGGTCAAGGAGACTTCACCCATGTGTACGTCCCAACTGGCGGCGGCGGGCTACTCGTCGCCGTTGCACGCGGCATGGGAGCGTCATCGTCGGCACGAATAGTTTGCGCCCAACCGGAAGGCTGCAGCCCGATCGTTCGCTTTCTCGATCAGGAAATTGAGGCGCCGTACGTCGACAAGTGCACGTCGAAGATTTCAGGATTGCAACTTCCCGCACCTCCCGATGGTGAGCTCGCTGCGGCGGCCGTCGTCGAATCACACGGCTGGGGAAGCTCGGTCAGCGACGAAGAAACGTGGGCGATGCAAGATTTCCTCTCTACCAAGGAAGGCATCTTCGTGGAACCGGCATCGGCGCTCGCCGTTGCTGCAATGGCAAGCGACGTGAAAAACGGGCGACTGCCCACCTCGGCTCGTCCGGTTGCGATCCTGACGGGAAGCGGCCTCAAGGATCTGCGTCGATTCACCTCGTCGGCATCGCCAACGGAACGGACGTTTACGATGGATGATCTTCGACGGCGCCTGCAGACAAGCGACGCGAACGTATCACCCTCCACGCGATGATGACTCCGCACGGCAAAAGGATCGCATTGGGGTAGATGTACAGCCACTCCTCCACCTCGATTCCGTACACCACCCAGAAGCAACATTGAACGGAGAAGAGGAGATTCGACCACACCGACACGCCATACAAGTGTCGGGTGCGAATCGCTTTCCACAGCTGCGGCACGAACATCGGCGTTGACACCACGAGTCCCGTTACCCCCACGACATACGGAGAGATCTGGTTCATGACCAGGCAATACACGACCGTGGAAACGAACATTGCCGCGGCGACGAACGGATTGACCGCCTTCATTTGCGCCATCCGAACCGCAATCAAAATGAATGCAATGCCGACGTTGGTATTCGCAAACACTGCGAGGGACCTCCCCGTGGAGTAACCGAATGCCGTCCAAAACACCGGGTTGACCAAACCGATCAACACCGTGGTGGCGGAGAGTCCCTCCACTGATCGGCGACGATAGATACGAAAGACCTGTGGCCAGATGAAGGCCATGCCACAGGCCGTGGCAATCAGTCCAGAGATCGACTCCAGGGTCACCGAGCAACAGTAATAGCGTGGGGCTCATGTCGCGAACGACGTCGAGCGGCCAAAGCTGGGACGAGCGCTACGCGGAGGATGGTTTTGCGTTCGGTACCGAGCCAAACGACTTTCTCCGTGAAGTTGCCGACCAACTACCGGTTGGTCGCACGTTGTGCATCGGTGACGGCGAGGGCCGCAACGGGGTGTTTCTTGCCGAACTCGGCCACACCGTGACCACCATCGACTTGAGCCCGGTCGGCGTGCTCAAAGCTCGACGTCTGGCTGCCGAGCACGGCGTCACCATCGATGCCCACGTGGCGGACCTCGAGCAGTACGACTTGGGCTCAGGTAAGTGGGACTGCATCGTGTCCATTTTTTGTCACCTGCCACCCGATCTGCGACACCGGGTACATCGAGCAATTCCCGATGCGTTGGCGAGCGCAGGATGCCTCGTGTTCGAGGCGTACCGAAAAGCCAACATCGGACGTGGAGTCGGCGGACCTCAGAATGCCGACATGACGGTGGAGCTGGAGGAACTGCTCGAAGACATCGGACTGGAACACCGTGTGGAAATACTCATCGGACGCGAAGTTGAACGCGAAATCATCGAAGGTAAGTATCACAACGGGCTCAGTGCGACCACGCAGCTACTCGCCCGTCGAACGTAGGGCGTCTCTGCGTGCAGCGATAACCTGCCAACCATGTCGCGTCGCCTGAAACTTGCCGGTGCGATTGCGGCAGCCGCCGCCTTGGCACTCATCGGCGGACCGTGGGTCTACATCAACGTCATCCGCGAGCCGGCACCCGAGAGTTTCTTGGACGAGTCCGGTGTCACGAGCTCTCCGACATCGGGCAATACCACGGTGGGCCCATCCGACGACTCTGCGACCCCCACCATCACCCTCGACGACCCGAGTGGAACCTGGCAAGTCACCACCGAGTCTCAAGTCGGTTACCGAGTCGACGAAGTGTTGTTCGGCCAAAATGTCACGGCAGTGGGTCGCACCAATTCCGTCACGGGATCCCTCGTCATCGAGAATGATGTCGTTGCTTCGGGCGAATTCGTCGTGGACATGACCACCGTCAGGAGTGACGAGCCAAAGCGTGACGCTCAATTTGAGAGCCGCATCATGGACGTCATCAACTATCCGACGGCAACGTTCGTGCTTTCTTCACCAATCACCCTCCCACCAACCTCGACGACGACTCCCACCACGAACACCGCATCGGGCGAGCTCACGCTGCGCGGGATCACCAAGCCGGTCTCCGTCTCCGTCGTTGGCGAAGTACGCGACGGTCGCATCGTGGTGACCGGCGAACTCACGGTGACATTCAGCGACTGGGAGATACCGAATCCTTCGATCCCCGGTATCTCCACCGAAGACTTCGGGATTCTCGAGTTCCAATTGGTGCTCGAGCGGTAGACCATGTTGACGGTGTACGGCGTCACGCTGATTTTGCCAAAACCCAAGGACGGAGCATCCGAGATTGCTGCTCGGGAAACCATCGGTCGCCTCATCGAACCATGGTTGGAACGTACCTGGCCCGAGAGCAGGCGAACCAACACCACGCAGGTCACTGCCCGTGGCAGCGTCACCGAGAAGGTGTTCCGACTCGATGTCTCCGAGCAACATCCCACCGACGATGCACGGCAGGTGACCCTGGTATCGCTGTTCAACAATCTGCGTGGTGACGTCATCATCGACATTCGTCGCGAAGTGCGCCCGACCGGGCCGCTGATTCTTCCTCGCACTCGAAGCGAACGTCCGACGATGGCCCTCACGTCGTTGGTCGCCGACATCACCAAGGAATTTCGAATTCGTGATGCCCAACAACTCGTTTCGGGTAATCCGATTCGCGCTACCAGCAGCAACGAAGGCGCGGCAATTGCGGCACTCATCGAAGCACCGTCTCGTCGCCTGCCACTCGTGGTGGAATGCACCAGCATGAAGGGCGTTGGGGCCGTGACCACCGGTGACACGGCACGGGTGCTCACCGGTATCGCACACGTATGTCATCTCGCTACAGCCGAATCAGAGCGTGGTTTCAACGACTACTACGGCAACCGGAAAGCCAGTTCCAGCTGGGTGCTCGTCGCCTGGCCGCGCGCCGCCCGGGGCATCACCACCACGGAGTACCCGCAACGTGACGACGAACGTCTCGTCGATGAACTCATTGCTGCTGCCGTTGGGGCACTTCCCTTGCTGCCGCGGCCGACGGCGCGACCTCAAAGCACACCGAACATTCCGATCCAACAGGTCGTCGCAAACACCACTTCTCCCGAAGTTGGTGACTTGCGCAGGAAGAACCAGGACTTGGAGCAGCAACTCAGTGAGGTTCGGGATGAAAACGACAGTCTGATCGAGAATCTCACCACGACCGAGCATCTCAGTGCAAAGATGGCCGAAGATCGAGATCGCTATCGCGACCAACTCACCGCCCTGCTCACGTTGCGGGATGACGCCAAGCAATGGAACAACACCGCCCAGGTGGTCTTGATGGCAAAGCAGTCGTTCGCGATGTTGGACTTTCACCCCGAGGTGGAGTCACGACTCGGCAAGGCGCAGTATCCGCCCGCGACCAACCAACGAATCTTCGGCAGCTTGCTCGAACTGAACAATCTTGCGGCTCGGTTGCGTCGGGGAGACATCGAGCCACATCTGTTCAACACGTACTGTGCCGAGAAGTTCAACTTTGCGCCTTCCGTGAGTGACAATGCGATCAACAAGTTCGGTCAGGACTACACGATCGTGTGGAACGGTGCACCGGTACAACTTGGTCCGCACATCCGCTGCAACGAGGCGCGTATCTACTTCTATATGGACGTAAAGCAACGACGCATCGTCATCGGACACGTCGGAGAACACTTGCGAGACAAGTCCACCAACTAGGTGCGACGCGTCAGTCGACGCCACATTGACTGCGCAATGGGCGACGAGAGAAACGGCAACACCGTGCGATACACCAACCCCGGAACGACCACCACGCGGCCCCGCCGAAGGGCCCGATCGGTCGCTCGCACGACATCGTCCGTCGAGAGCCACATCCAATCGGGCACCTTGCGAGTGAGATGCTCCAGCCCGGCACGCCGATGGAGGTCCGTACGCACGTACCCGGGGCAGATCGCAACCACTCGTACTCCTTTGTTGCGAACTTCCAGCGACAAACTCCGGGCATACGACGTGGCATGCGCCTTTGCTGCCGCATACGCTCCCGCTTTGCGCATCGGAGTGAACGCCGCGATGCTCGAGACGATGACGACGTCTCCATTGCCGCGCTGCAACATTCCCGGAACGACCAGCTCGCAAAGTCGTACGACGCCTGCCGACATGAGGTACGCAAATGCATCCAGGTGATCCCGACTCGAGGTTCCGATGGCGGCGGCATGAGTGAGCCCTGCATTGCATACCAACACATCCACGGCACCGCAGCGTGCACCCACCAACTCGACCCCTTCTTTGTGGGATAGATCGGCGACGATCACCTCGGCGGTTCCACCTCGCTGACGAATCTTTTCGGCTACATCACTCAGTGCTGCGACGTCACGCGCCACGAGCACCACTTCACACCCGGAGTCGGCATACCACTCCGCAAATGCAGTTCCGATTCCCGACGATGCTCCCGTCACGAGTATTCGTCGGCGCGGTGGTGACTTTGCCACAGCCTGAGCCTCGCACACTGCGATGTCCGGCACCTCATACGACGGGGCTCCCTCGGCACGGGGATTCCCCGGCGTTTAGTGTGAGCATCATGGATTCACCAGTATTCGCACTTTCCGACCATTACATCGAGCGACTCGCCGAACTCGACCCCGGCTTTGCCACCAGCCTCGGTATTCCTGGTCGCGACCACTTGATGACCGACTTCAGCCCCGCCGGGCACGAGGCGCAAGAGGCGCTCAACCGACAGACATTGGCCAAACTCAACGCACTCGACCAGACGAGCAACATCGACCGACTTGCGGCCGGCGTGTTGCGCAACTCACTCGAAATGTCCGAGCGTGAGTTTGCCGCGGGTGAACATCTGCGTGCAATTCGGGTGCTCGCTGGTCACGTGGACTATGCGCGAGCGGTCTTCGACCTCATGCCGACAGAAACTGCCGAGCAGTGGAAGGTGATTGCTGAGCGAATGTCGAACGTTCCTCAGGCATTCGCCGGTATGCGCGAATCGTGGCGACTCGGTATGCAACGTAACGTCGTGGCACCACGACGACAGGTGTTGGCAGTTGCCGAGATGCTCGAGGGGTGGGCTGGCAACGACGCTGCCCCCGGGTTCTTTCCGACGCTCGCCGAACAATCAGCCGAGGTGTCTGGAGCACCAGTCGACGCTTTGCGTGCTGCAGCGAGCCAAGCATCGGCAGCGCTGTTGATGACGGCAGAGTTCTTGCGCAAAGAGTACGCACCGGTTGCTGATCCACGCAACGGGGTTGGCGAAGAACGCCATGCCCTGGCCCGTCAGCGCTACATGGGAATGCACGTGGATGCCGACGACGCATACACGTGGGGCCTCGAAGAAGTACGGCGTCTTGATGCCGAACTTCGCACGTGCGCGGCACAAATACGACCGGGAGCATCACTCGACGAAGTGCGCAATTATCTCGACACTTCGCCGGAGCACTCCATCGAGGGCGAGGAGAATCTTCGTCAGTGGCTTCAAGATCTCATGGATCAGGCCATGGACTTCCTCATCACCAACGAACACTTCGCGATTCCCAAGACGATCCAAACGATCGAGGCAAAGATTTCACCACCCGGTGGTGCTGCAGCCCAGTACTACATGCCGCCCAGCGAAGACCTCAAACGACCGGGAAGTACGTGGTACCCGGCCAATGGCCGTAGCCGATTCCCTCTGTGGAGCGAGCCCACCACGGCCTATCACGAAGGTGTCCCCGGACACCACCTGCAAGTCGGCATGGCAGTGGTGAATCGCGAGAAGCTCTCACGATTTCAACGCAATGAGTTCGTCAGCGGCCATGGCGAAGGTTGGGCTCTGTACGCCGAACGTTTGATGGACGAATTCGGTTTCCTCGAGCGACCCGAGTACCGACTCGGCTATTTGTACGCGCAAGCCTTTCGTGCCGCACGCGTCGTGGTGGACATCGGCATGCACTGCGAGAAGAAGATCCCCAAGGACTGGCCATGGCATCCCGGCGAAGCCTGGACGCCAGAGTTGGCGTTTGAATTCATGTCCGCACGCTCGTCGAGCGATGAGGCATTCAACCGCTCGGAGGTCGACCGTTACTTGGGTTGGCCCGCACAGGCAATTTCCTACAAGTTGGGTGAGCGCGTGTGGCTACAACTTCGTGACGAGGCCAAGGCACGACATGGTGCTGCATTCGATTTGCGTGCCTGGCACACCTATGCGCTGGACTTGGGCAACCTCGGTCTGGATCTCTTCAGACAGGAAATGTCGCGTTTCTGATACGACACGACGACGGGCAGAAGGGACTACCGAGTTACCACCACTGAGGTGCCCGGCTTGGCCCACTGATACAAAAACTTTACGTCTGCCGTAGCCATACGCACGCACCCCGAACCGGCAAACGATCCGAGCTGTGCTTCGGTTTGCATGGGCTTGCCGTCTTTGCGTGGAATCTCATGAAAGCCGATGTTGCCGCCTTCCGGTCCGAGTGCAAACCGGGTCATCCATCGAAAATCCACACCCTCGAAATCCAAACTGAACGACCATTGCGATTGGCTGGTCACCTTGTAACTTCCGGGGGCCGGTACACCACGGCGCCCCGACACCGGCATGGATCGCACGACTTCTTCGTTCTTGTCGATGACCCACACCCACTGCAGCGAATTGCTGTACACCACTCGTCGACCGATTCCGGTGTTGCGAGGCAATCGTGGTGCAAAACGACGGGTTTCCGTAATGCTCGGCGCGATGGAAGGCAAGGGTGACACGTCGACGCCGCCTTGTCCCGGCGGAGTTCCCGTCGACGTTTCTGAACCCGAGTCTTGGGCCGCGAGCACCGACGCACTACCGAGGTGTGCCGTACCAACAAGAATCGCCGCACAGCACCACACGGCGCCGACCGAACGCCGCACTACTCTGCTCCATCCGTGGAATCATCCACTACTTCGTAGCGATGGCCAACCGAACTGAGAATGCCCTGAATCACTGCCGCTGCCGGCAATCCGAGGATTGCACCCGTCGGACCGAGCACGGCTCCACCGACGATTGCGGACGCGAATGCAACACCCGCATGCAACTCCATGGTTTGGGCGGTGATCTTCGGTGCAATCAGGAAATTCTCGATCTGCTGGTACACGACGATGAATCCGAGGACGAACAGGCCCTTGATCGGCGAGTCGATCACCGTGAGCAACAACGGCAAGGCACCCGCAACGTAAATACCGATGACCGGCAAGAATTGAGAGAGGACACCGACCCACAATGCCAAAGCAATCGGCGCAGGAGTTCCGATTGCTTCAAACGCCACGTAGTGCAGAAGCGACGACACGACGGCCAGAATTGCACGCGAGGACAAGTACCCACCCGTCTTCTGCACCGCGAGCTCCCAGACATCCAACACCACACGCTGGCGCTGCGGACGCAGCCAACGACAGATGGTTCGGCGCAATCGGGGGCCATCTGCCGCCAGATAAAACGTGAAGAGCAGAATCGAGAAAGCCTGGAACAACGTACTGAACGCCGAAACCCCGAGCTGCACCGCACGGTCCGCCTGTGAATTCAGAAATTCGCGAACCGGTCCGCTGGGGTCGTCGATCGACTCGATGATCTCGGCGGCATCGAGGTTGGCACCGAAGTTGTCGTTGAGGAACTCCACGACGTCAACGACGTATTGATCGCGGTTGCTGGAGAGCTCATTGGCTTGATCGGCAACCAAGGTGCCCATAACGGCCCCGAATCCGATGGCGACGAGTGCCACGATCAACAGAATCAATCCGGTTGCCGTACCACGACGCATGCCGCGACGCGCCAGCCGATTAGTGCCCGGCTCTATGGCCAACGCAAGGAAGAGCGAAATCACCAAGAGAAGGAAGAAGCCAAAGAGGCGATCCCACAGTTCCTGCACCAACAGGGTTGCAAGAAAACCGAGCCACAACAGCACGATGGCGCGCGGCACCCAACTTGGCATCGAACTTTGAGTGGAGGGACTTTCGGTCACATCTTCAGGGTACCGATGGGCCTGGTGAGGGTTGGTGAACCATGTGCTGGCACGATGAAGATGTGAAGTTCGATCGTCCTTCTCTGAATGCTGCACTCGACACCGTGCGCGAGTCGTTGGGCAAAGCACTGCGCGATCGCGTCGCAGGACCGAACGGTGAGCAGAGAATGATGCAGTTGATGAATCCAAGTGCCCCGCGCTGGTTCACCGACGACCGTCCAATTCGACGTGTTCATGCAGATGCTGCGATGTTCATCGGAGGGTTGCGTGCCCTCTTGGTGCAATCGTTGCATCCGCTCGCAATGGCCGGGGTTGCACAACACTCCGACTACCGAAACGATCCGTGGGGGCGACTCCAACGCACTGCCGACTTTCTTGCGACCACGTCATTCGGTCCTGCCGACGAAGCCCAGCGAACCATCGACGTGATCAACCGTGTTCATGAACGTGTGGTGGGCGTGGCAAGCGATGGTCGACCGTATTCGGCGCGAGATCCACACCTCCTGCGCTGGGTACACATCGTGGAGATCGATAGTTTTCTCGCCGCACATCAACGGTTCGGGGAGTTCCCACTCGATACCAAGGGATGTGACGAGTACGTAAGGGACACTGCCTTCATCGCACGCAAGCTCGGCGTGCCTGCACCACCAGAGTCCGTACGTGCGCTACGAGACCAAATCTCCTCGTACCGAGCAGAAATACGTGGCACCAGGGAGTCACGTGACGCCATGCGTTATCTCCTCTTTGAGCCACCATTGCCACCAGTTGCCCGTGCCGCCTACTCGTTGCTGGTGGCAGCGACGCTCTCCACCCTTCCCCGCTGGTCACGACCGCATCTTGGCTTGCCGTACCTGCCGGTGACCGAGCGCTTTGCACTGCAGCCGCTTGGAGATGCAATTACTCGCGCTGTGCGCTGGGCAATGCCTCCACGACCGACGCCTTAGACACATCGGCAACGGCCGACGGACTCCTCAGTGCTGACGGGCTCGCGCAACGAACGCATCATAAATCCCTTGTTGGGCGGCGTCATCGGCAGACGTATCTTCCGGATGCCACTGCACGCCCACGATGCGATGATCCTCGTGTTCGATGGCTTCGAGTAGACCATCCGGCGCATACCCCACTGCACGAAAGCCCGGGGCAAGACGATCGATTCCTTGGTGATGAAACGACGCTCCCTGCACAGACTGGGTTCCGGTTGCTCGTGCCAACCAGCTGTCGGTGTGGAGCGCAATCTCATGTACGACGAACTCGGCACCGACGGGAAACTCACCGGGCGCATGGGCCACCAGCGATGCTGCGTTCGACAGATCCGCGAGATGTTGCACGAGCGTGCCACCCAAGATCACGTTGGCCAACTGCATCCCACGACACACTGCCAAGACGGGTAGGTCATTGGCCATGGCACCGCGTAGCAGCGCCGATTCGAACTCGTCTTGTTGAGGCGAAACCCCGTACACATGTGCCGACGCAGTTTGACCGTAGCGCGACGGATCAACGTCGGGGCCACCCATCAGCACGAGTGCATCAAAGCGCTGCATCAGTTCGGCAGCACCGTCACCCCGAAACGACTGTGGTGCCACCACCACGGGTTCGCCGCCTGCTCGCAAGAGCGAGTGCAAGTATCGCTTGCCGGCAAACGCCACCTCGTCCCGCGACACCTTGCTGGGTGCGCCGGTTCGCCCCGCCAATGCAATGAGTGGTGTCACGTCTCTTACGCTATGCGTCCGCATCCCTGCGCGCGTCTATCGACGCGTTCGTACACGACGCGATTCCACAGCTCCGGCAAGTGCCGCAGAAAACCCGCCGCGTCGACCAACTACTACGTGTTCCAGAGAAAGCCACTCGGCCATGCTGCGTACCTCTGCTCCAATACGATCTGCCACCTTGTTCGCAGCAACCCCGGGCTCCACGTACGCAGCCTCGACCCGCAGCGTTCCTGCAGCTCGATCGGCTTTCATGTCGAGTCGACCCACCAGAGTGTCACCGCACAACACGGGAAGCACGTAGTAGCCGAACTTCCGCTTGGGTTTTGGTGTGTAGATCTCGATGCGATAGTGAAAGTTGAAGAGCCGTTCATTGCGCGGTCTGTACCAGACGAGCGAATCGAACGGCGACAGCAACGCAACGGCGTTCATGCGTGTCGGCAACTTTGAGTCGCGGTGGACGAACGCAGGCTGTTTCCAGCCGTTGACAGACACTTCACGCAATACGCCCTCTTCAACGAGTTCGGCGATGAGCGGTTTTACGGAGGCGGGTCGTTGGCGGTAGTAGTCCGCCAAGTCGTCAGCTGTGGCGACGCCGTGTCCCTTTGCAGCGCGAATAAGCAGTTGCTTGCGCGCGTCGCGCTCGTCGGGGGTTGGCACGTTCAAGACCTTCGCAGGTAGCACTCGCTCGGGCACGTCGTAGACACGAGCGAAGTCGCTACCCCGACCACTCGACATCACCTGACCCGTCAAGAAGAGATACTCGAGCGCCGTCTTGGCCTCATCCCAGTCCCACCATGTGCCCTTCTTTTCGGTACGCGTACTGACGGCTCGTGCGGTAAGCGGTCCGTTCTTCTCAACGTGCCTCAGCAGTCGATTGACGTACGACTTGTTGCCTTCATAAAAACTGGTGAGGCCCCAGTGCTTGACCTTGCCGCTGCGAGCAGCGTCCATCTTCCATCGAAAGAGCGGCTGAATCTCTGCGGGCAGATGCGCCGCCTCATGACCCCAGTACTCGAAAATTTTGCCCTGCGACGTGGCCTTCGGAATCGCGGAGCGGTCGTGGTTGCCGAGGCGCGCGAACAATGGCAGTTCTTGGCTACGCACGAGGACGTTGACGGAGTCGATCTGCACGACGCCCAACTTCTTCATGAGTGCTACGACGTCGACAGTCGACGAAGTCGCTCGCGCGCGCGGAGCACCGAAACCTTGTGCTGCCAGCGCCAGGCGACGCGCTTCAACGATGCTCAACTCATCGAGCCGCTTGGGCATCGAAGATGTACTACTCGGCGACGGTAATGGTTACCGAGTTGATCACCACGTCGGTCTTGGGCCGATCGCCCGAACCGGTCGGAACGTTCTGCATCGTCTCCACCACGTCGAGACCCTTGATGACCTGGCCAAACAACGAATACTGCGGTGGGAGTCGGCAGCCGTCGGGTCCGCTGATGATGAAGAACTGTGAACCATTGGTATTGGGTCCTGCGTTCGCCATGGCCAACGAACCGACCTTGTATTGGTTGGGCTTCGGAAGTTCGTCACCAAATCGGTAGCCGGGGCCACCGCGACCGGATCCCTCCGGGTCGCCGCCCTGACAAACGAAGTTCTTGATGATGCGGTGGAAGATGACACCGTCGTAATAGTGGTGCAAGGCAAGGAACACGAAGTTGTTCACCGTCTGTGGCGCAGTGACGGGGTCGAGCGCGATGACGATCTCACCAAGGGTGGTGCTCATCGTGGCGGTGTAGCGCTTGTTCTTGTCGATTCCCATTTCGGGAGGCTCAGCAAAACGCTGCTGTTTCTGTGCGGAACCGTCGAACGGTGGAAACTGTGTAGGCATGGCGAGCCACGCTAGCGGTAGCCCATCACCCCGGTTCTACGCGGCATGCGAACACTCGTTGGTGCAGACATCTACGATGGGTGCAGATGAGCAACGTTGAGAGCAATAACGAGCAGGTTGAACTCGTGGACCTCGACCACATCGAGGCGCAACTTGCCGAAGTGGAACTTATGCTCGAGCGTCTTGACGCACCCAACAGTCGTTGAGGTGATCATTCACGACTCCAACTGACTGCAGGAACGCGTACATGGTGGTGGGGCCAACGAAACTCCACCCGCGACGTTTCAGCTCCTTGGACATTTCCACCGACTCCGCACTCTGCGTGGGAATGTCCGCCGATGACGTCGGCACCACCTGACCGCGCTGTGACGAAGACGTGGTCGGTTCACCGTGCGCCGAAGTTGCGGCGAACTTCCACACGAAGGCATCGAGCGAACCGAGCTCGTCGATGAGTTCCTGACAACGTCGCGCGTTGTTGATGGTTGATTCGATCTTCCCCTTGTGTCGGACGATTCCTGCGTCACCGAGGAGACGATCGACATCACGAGGAGTGAACCTTCCGACACGGGAGATGTCGAAGTTGGCAAATGCACGACGAAAGTTCTCTCGCTTTCGCAGGATGGTAAGCCAACTCAATCCGGATTGAAAACCCTCCAGACAGATCTTCTCGAACAGGCGCACGTCATCGTGAACCGGTCGACCCCACTCCCGATCGTGATACTCCACGTACAGCGGATCATCGCCACACCACCAACAGCGCAGCAGGCCATCGTCGTGCGATCGAAGACTCTGCATCATGCAGAGGGGTTTAGCGTTCGCGCAACTTGGCGAGCAAACGCAACACCTCGAGATACAGCCACACGAGGGTGACGAGCAACCCGAGGGCTGCGAACCATTCCATTCGACGTGGCAGACCCATCGACTCGCCTCGTTCGATGAAGTCGAAATCCAGCGCCAAGTTGAACGCAGCCAAACCTGCAACGAAGAGGCTGAACAGGATGCCCACTCCGCTGCTGCTGGAGAGGAACGACACGTTGGCCCCGAACATGCTGAAGACGAACGACGCAAGGTAGAACACAGCTACGCCGAGGGTTGCACCGATGACGATGCGACGGAACTTGTCGGTGACACGCAGAATTCGCGTGCGATACAAGAACAACATGACGCCAAACACGGCCAGTGTGGTGCCCACGGCCTGCAACACGATGCCCGAGTAGGTGGCATCGAACATCTTGGACAATGCACCGACGAACAGGCCTTGTCCAACGGCATACACCGGACCCAGAATGTGCGAGGTCATGGGCTTGAACATCGTGATGATCACGGAAATGAAGCCGACGATGGCACCGACGAACGCCATCGGTGGGAAAGTCAGCACGCCTGGCTCTGGTTCGGCAACGGCAATCCAGCCGACGGCTGCCGATACCAGGAGCAGTGCGAACAACACCATGCTTGCACTCGCCGTTCCACTCACGGTCATGACGCCGCCGTGGTACTTGCTGACCGGACCGTCGGTCATCGGTGGTGCCCATGTGTCAGCGGGCTGGCCGCTGGCTACTGCCCAACCAGCTTCTCCAGCGTGGCGCTCGCGAAGTTTGTCGAATGTGGATTCGTTGAGGACGGGGTTTGACATAACCCTCATAGTAAGGAATCCCGGCAAGGAAAATACGCCCGAAAACTGACAACTCCGTCACGCCGTGGTGCGGCGAACGACGTGTGGTGACGCTACAGGCTTCCTCTCCGGTACTCGCTGAAATTCCCGAAAATCGAGGTTGTGGATTTGGTGGGTGTCGGTATCGTTGAGCGCGCTCGCGCCCCCACCGGGGCGCGATTGTCATATTCGGTTCTAGTTTCAACGTGGGGGCACGCAATGGCCAAAGATCGCATCGATCGAGACGAGGAAGATCTCGTACGTCTCTATCTCACCGATATCGGCCAATACGTACTCCTCACCAAAGACGACGAGGTTCGCCTCGCCAAGGAAATCGAAGAAGGCAAGGCTGCAGAAAAACAACTCGAGAACTCCGCGCGCATGAGCGCCACTCGCAAACGTGAACTGCGCAAGGTGGTTCGACTCGGCACGCGCGCCGAACGTCAATTCGTTCAATCCAATCTTCGTCTCGTGGTGTCGATTGCCAAGAAGTACCAGGCTTCCGGCCTCCCCCTGCTCGACCTCATCCAAGAAGGCAATTTGGGCCTCATGCATGCGGTGGAAAAATTCGATTGGCGCAAGGGATTCAAGTTCTCCACCTATGCCACATGGTGGATTCGCCAAGCCATCACCCGTGGCATTGCCAATACCGGTCGCACCATTCGTCTTCCAGTCCATGCAGGCGACACACTCGCACGTTTGCAGAAGGCGCGGTCGCGTCTTGAGCTCAAGTTTGGTCGCCCGGCAACGTTGGCCGAACTCGCCGCCGAGGTTGAAATGCCCGAAGACAAAGTGACCGAGGCGTTGCGCTTTGCCAACGAGCCGCTCTCACTCAGCGAGCCCCTTCGTGAAGATGGCGATGCCGAACTTGGCGACGTCGTTGAGGACCGTTCGGTGGAATCACCGTTCGAGGTCGCCGCAACCGCGATGCTTCCGGAAGAGATCACGCGTCTCTTGGCACCACTCGATCCTCGCGAGCGCGAAATTCTCGCCTTGCGTTTCGGTCTTGATCGTGGCGAGCCACGCACCTTGGAGGAAGTCGGAGAAGCATTCAACCTCACTCGCGAGCGCATTCGCCAGATCGAAGCTCGTGCGATGAGCAAGTTGCGTCATCCTTCGAGCGACACCGGCGCTCGCGACCTGCTCTCGGTGTAGTTTCGGTCGCACCGTGCTGTGCGCGGTTGGTGACTTGATCGAGGACGTCGTCGTGCAGTTGCGCGACCACGTACAACCCGACAGTGACACTCCGGCAATCATCGTTCGACGTCGCGGTGGGAGTGCAGCCAACGTTGCCTACTTTGCCGCCAAACTCGATGGTCGATCACGCTTCGTCGGCTGCGTTGGCGCCGACCCACTCGGTGACTCACTCATCGCACAACTCACGCGATTCGGTGTCGACGTACAAGGTGAGCGGCGCGGGCGAACCGGAAGCATCGTGGTGGTGGCAACCACGGACGGTGTCCGCACCATGCTGACCGATCGAGGAAATGCAACGGATCTCAACTCGAGCAACGCTGCATGGCTGAACGGGGTCACCACGCTGCATCTTCCGTTGTACTCCTTCTCCCACGAGCCCATCTCCACGGTCGTTCATTCACTGATCCAAGAAGCACGCAAGCGCAACATCGCCGTGTCGCTGGATTTGTCCTCGGTCACGCTCATTGCGCAACTCGGCACAACAGCGGTGCAACGTTTACTCGGCCACATCATGCCGGATGTGTTGCTGTGCACACACGCAGAAGCATGCGCAGTTGGTGTGAGCTCGCAGCAACGGCACGGCGCCCGACTCGTCGTGGTGAAGAATGGGCCGAATCCGGTGGTGGTGTTCGGCGAGGGAGTCAATGAAACGGCATTCCCCGTACCCCCCGTGGCCGACGTGGTGGATGGCACGGGTGCGGGTGACGCATTTGCGGCCTCCTTTCTCGCGGCGCATGCTCGCAATACACCACTGGTCGACTGCATAGCAATGGCCCAATCGGTGGCTGCTCGAGTGGTCACCCGCGCAGGTGCGACGCTGGAGGAGTCATGAACTCGACGCACGTATCCCCCGAAGTAGCCGACGCGCTGCGCACACAACGCGCGGTGGTTGCGCTTGAATCCACCATCTTTTCCAACCTTGGACTGCCATCACCTGCCAACGGCGAAGCACTACAGCGTTGTGTGGCAGCAATCCGATCCCACGGTGCCGTTCCGGCAATCACTGCGGTGCTCGATGGCATCGCACGAGTTGGAATTGCAGAGAGCGAGCACGAACGCATTCTCGGTGCGGCGCGCAAAGTTGCCGAACGTGACTTGGCGATCGCCATCGGCGAGCGTTGGGCGTTCGGCGCAACCACGGTGTCGGCATCACTAGCGCTTGCGGCACGGGCCGGCATCCGGGTGTTCGCCACCGGTGGAATCGGCGGCGTCCACCGTGGTGCGGAACTGCACGGCGACGTCAGCGCAGACCTTCCGGCTCTCGCGCGCCACCCTGTGGTCACCGTGTCGGCAGGTGCAAAGTCGTTCCTGGATCTCCCGCGCACCGTGGAGATGCTCGAGACACTCGGTGTACCCGTAGTGGGGTATGCATGCAGCGAGTTTCCTGCTTTCACCGTGCAGTCCAGCGGCATCCCACTCATTCACCGAGTCGACGATGTGGGGCTACTTGCTCGCATCGCGCACACGCGATTGCAGTTCGGTGGTGGCATGTTGGTGTGCACTCCAGTGCCAACTGCAGATGCACTCGACGCCGACGTGATGAGTGCCTCGATAGAACGCGCGTTGCGCGCCGCTGCGAATCGCGGTATCAGCGGACCTGGAGTCACCCCGGTAGTGCTTGCGGAGATTGCTAGCGATACCAGTGGAGTTGCCGTACGCGCCAATTTGGCACTGGCGGAGAACAACGCACGCCTTGCTGCTGCCCTCGCAGTCGAACTGACAACATTGTCCTAACTTCTTTTCCGTTCTTCACCAGCTGCGGCACACACCTGGTCGGGTGGTGATCTCCACCCGGAGGGACGGGCGAAATGTACGCATGCTGGTCGGTCAAGGGCGGAAGTGGCACGACCGTCTTTGCCTCGGCGCTCGCACTCTCCCTTGCCGAGCAGCACGGGGAGGCATCCATCATCGATCTCTGCGGTGATGTGCCCTCGGTGCTCGGCATGGCCGAACCAACAGGCCGTGGAATACGCGACTGGTTGTCAAGCCCAGACCGCGACACGCAGGAGCTGTTCAACCTGCGTGTATCAGCTACCTCTCGGCTCCACGTCATTCCTGCTGGTTCGGCAACATCTTTCAACGACGACTCACTTGAAGATCTCATGTCGACTTCGCACAGTCACCCGGTGGTGATCGATTTCGGACTGCTGCAACCCCCTGCGTCCATCCGTGATGCAGCACATGCCGATTGGTTGGTGGTTCGTCCTTGCTATCTCGCACTGCGCCGTGCAGCGCGACTTCACTCCCGACCGCGTGGCGTCGTGTTGATGAAGGAACCAGGACGTGCTCTGACAGCCCGGGATGTGCAGTCGGTGGTTGGAGCACCTGTGGTTGCGGAACTGACGGTTGAGGACGGCGTTGCCCGAAGCGTCGATGCCGGCCTGCTCGCAACCCGCCTTCCGAAACAACTGGCCGACGAACTCGCGGTGTTGCTGTGAGCAACGTGGTGGCACTTCCCAGTGACTGGTCGCGTTCGTCGGCGCTGGCACGTTGGCTCTCCGATCCGCTCGTCCGCGAGATCATGGTCAACGCCGGTCGAGAGATCTGGATTGAGCGCGAGGGAGGTGTTGAACATGTCGGCGTACTCGCGAACGGTGAACTCGTACGCATCATCGAGCGCATCTTGCTGCCGATCGGGCGACGCGTAGACCAGGCATCACCCGTGGTGGATGCCCGACTCGCCGATGGCTCCCGGGTGTGCATCGTGATTCCCCCTGTTGCGGTGGATGGTCCGTGCTTGAGCATTCGCCGGTTCCATGTGCGCGATCTTGCCTTGTCGGCATTCGGTGGTGATGAGGTGGTGTCTCTGTTGCGTGACATCGTCTCGCAACGCTGCAATGTGGTGGTGGCAGGAGCTGCTTCGAGTGGAAAGACCACGCTCCTGAATGCACTGTGTGGGTGTGTCGCCCCCGGCGAACGACTGATCACCGTGGAGGACATCGCCGAGTTACGTCTTCAGGCCGAACATGTGCTGCGATTCGAGGCTCGTCCAGCAACCTACGACGGGTCGCTCGAGGTGGGTCTTTCCACACTTCTACGCAGTGCATTACGAATGCGACCCGACAGATTCGTGCTCGGTGAAGTGCGTGGCAACGAAGCCCTCGACATGTTGACGGCAATGAACACCGGCCACCACGGCTCGCTCGCCACGTGCCACGCCAACTCTCCCGACGACGCACTACGTCGAATCGAGTCAATGGTGCTGCAAGCGGCACCGCAATGGCCGCTGGCAGCGGTACGCGAGCACCTGCAGGCAGCCGTAGATGTGATCGTTCAGGTTGAACGATCACCGAATGGTCATCGTCGAGTCGCCGCCATCACGGAAGTTTCGATGCGCCCCGACGTACTCGGCACAAAAACCATCTGGGCCGAGGGTGCGTCGGTCGCACGCCTTTCACGCGGACGTTCGTGATGTCCTCGCCGGGCGGTCGATCCTGATGTACCTGCTTATAGGTACGTGGACGTGGGCCGTCACGTCAATGGTGTTTGCTCGACACGTCGCCGAGCCGTTGCTATTTCGTCTGGTAACACGAAATCGCTTGTTGGCCGGACAACGTTCACCACTTCGGCTCCCTCGGCAATCGCGTAAAGCGACCGTGCAGTCATCCGATTGCGAGCGCTACGCCGATGTTCTCGACGCCATCGGTCGAGAGCTTCGATTGGGCGCTTCACTTCATGCAGCCATTTTGCGAGCAATCGAACGACATCGCGTGGAGGAATGGCACTGGCTAACCGTCACCTGTGGCGATGGTCGCGCACTCGTCGACATCGCTCGTAACGCACACAACCATCACGAGTGCTTTGCACTTCGTTCCATCTCTGTCGCTGCAGAAGGTGGCGATGCAGTACATGCGGTAGAAACTGCGGCGCGGACCCTTCGCACGACCGCGGCCCTCGCAGCCGAGTCGCAAAGCGCAGCTGCCCACACAAAAGCATCAATGTCGGTGCTCACCTGGGTACCAATGATCTTGGTGCTCTGGCTCCTCGTTCGCCATCCGACAGCAAGATCGTTCTTCTTGTCTCCTCTAGGGCTGGCTTGTCTCAGCGCGGGAAGTGCGTTGCAGTGGGTCGGTCGTCGTTGGGTGCACCGAATGTCCGCCCACGCATGCCGAGTGGATTCCGATGTCCCCGACTTCATCGATGTCGTTTCGGTGCACCTTCGGGCCGGAAAGCCTCCGGCCCTCGCATTTCTTGCCGCCGCTGACAACGCACCGGGAGAATTCGGCGAAATCGCGCGTCGAGTCGTCGAGGACGTTCGCACCGGAACGCGCTTCGTCGATGCACTCGCCACTCATCGACGTTCCCTCGGAGTGCAGGCGCAAGCACTCGTTGACGGTCTCATCGATACCGAAAGAGACGGCCTGCCGCCCCGACAACTCTTCGAACGTCTCGCCACGGACGCGCACACTCAACGCCGACGCGAAGTCGATGCGCGGATTCGCGCACTCCCCGTTCGTCTCACATTGCCACTCGTTGGATGCATCCTTCCTGCATATGTGATGTTGGGCGTGATTCCTCTCTTACTTTCGCACTTCTCGTCGGTCCATGTGGACCTGCAGACATGACACAAGGAGTCACCATGTTTCATCGACGTCGTTGGCAACGATTCACCAAGTCAGAAAGAATCCAAACCGATCCTGGCCAGGCCACCACCGAGTACGCGCTCGTGCTCATTGGTGCGGCGGTCATTGCGTTGCTCGTGGTGGCATGGGCCACTGACGGAGGTGGCGCAGGAAGAATTGGCGAACTCTTCGACAGCGCGCTGTCCAACGTGCTCAGTCGAACCGAGACCATCGACGAGTGAGTCGACTGCAACGCGGTTGCATACGCACGGACCGGTCATCAGCCACCGACCTCGGGCAGGCAACGGTGGAGTTCGCACTTCTCCTTCCTCTTTTCGTCTTCATGATCTTCGTATTGCTTGACGTGACATCACTTGCACGCGATCAACTTCATGCCGATCTCCTCGCACGTGACGCAGCCCGTCGTGCCAGCCAGTCCACGAACATCGAGGAGGCACGTGAGAGCGTGAACGCGACCGTTACCCACGCTGGAAGATCGGATGTGCGCTGGCAGCTCATCATTGACAACGACGTGGTGACGGTCAAATTGAGCTTGGAGCCTCGAATTTCGATGATGACAAGTTCGCTGCGCTGGCTCGGCGGAATGCACAGAGTCGAGGGCAAAGCCAGCTTCGTGATGGAGTACCACTTCAACGAGCAGTAGCGTCGGCGTCATGGCGCCGCGCAACACGGTGTGGGTGTTTGGCGATCAACTCAACCGCAAGATCGGCGCATTGGCGGCGGCAACTCCGCAGACGCATCGGATATTGCTGATTACCGCTGCCGACAAACTTGCGTCACGACCATGGCATCCAGCGCGACTTTCGCTGTATACGAGGGCCGTCGAGGCATTTGCAGTTGAATTGCGCGAGTCAGGATTCGACGTAGATCATCGACACGCCGCATCAATGCGCGAGGGCGTGGCGGAACATCGAGCCGAGTATGCGCCAGAACGAGTCGTCGTGACCGAGCCCAACTCCGTTGCTGCACGCCGCTTGGTTTCCGAACTCGGGTGCGACATCGTGACCAGCAACCAGTTCTTGTGCCATCCGAGCGACTTCACGACGTGGGCTGGCACACGAAAGAGCTTCAAGATGGAGGACTTCTATCGATGGCAGCGCAAACGACTCGGCTACCTCATGGACGGCGCTGAGCCGGCAGGTGGTGAGTGGAACTACGACGAACTCAATCGTGAACGCCCACCAAAAGATGGTCACGATCGCTGGCCCACGCCAGTAGACGTATGGGCGACCACCCGAGCCGAGGCACTGCAGCGCCTCGAGTTCTTCGTTACACGCGTCCTTCCCATGTTCGGACCGCATGAAGACGCGATGTTGGCCGACAATTGGCACCTCGCACACTCGGTGCTCTCGCCGTACCTCAATCTCGGGCTGCTGCTTCCCGGCGAGGTGTGTGACCGGGTTGAGCAGGAGTTCCGCGCGGGACGAGTGCCGATCAACTCCGCAGAAGGATTCATTCGTCAGGTCATCGGTTGGCGCGAGTACGTGTGGAACTTCTATTGGCGACACATGCCCGAGTATGGAGAACTGAATTCCCTTGGGGCAACGCTCGATTTGCCACCGCTCTTTACTGGGACACCGACGCATATGCGATGTGTATCGAGAATCTTGGATGATGTACGTGAACGAGGTTGGGTACACCACATTCCCCGACTGATGGTGCTCGGCAACTTGGCGTTGATCGCTGGAGTAAATCCTCAGCAGTTCACACGCTGGATGTGGGACTCGTTCGTTGACGCAGCGGAATGGGTGATGGTGCCGAACGTGATTGGCATGTCGTTGCACGCCGACGGTGGATTGATGGCGTCAAAGCCGTACGCCGCTGGTGGTGCCTACATCGACCGCATGAGCGACTACTGCAAAGGGTGTGCCTTCGACCGCACCAAACGGGTTGGGGATGATGCATGCCCGTTCACCACGCTGTATTGGGACTTCCTATTGCGACATGCAGAACGTTTCGTGAAGAATCCGCGCATGTCCACCCAAGTACGGGCTGCGCAAAAGCTCGGTGATGCCGAAGGGGTGCGTCACCGAGCCAGCGAAGTACTTGCGCGTCTGAGCCAGGGAACTTTGTAGTTTCCGCAACACCTTCGAGGCAACGGGCAGTCGCGTCGCTTTTTACCTGCGTTTGTGATTTCGTTGCTCACGTTCAAGAGCAGCTTCTTCTTCCACCAACCGACTCATACTGTCCAGTCGAGCGTCGTCGAGCATCCCCGCAGCGATTGCTGCTTTCACCGAGCATCCAGGCTCGTTGTGGTGCTTGCAATCACGAAACTTGCATTGCTCTGCCAGTGCAAAGATGTCTGCAAATGCGCGTTCTATGCCATGCCCGCTGGTCCACAAACCCACTGCTCGAACACCCGGCGTATCGATCAACCATCCCGAGTCCTGGAGTGGTACGAGATCTACGGCCGTAGTGGTATGGCGACCGCGGTGATCAGAGAGGCGGATTCCCCCAGTTTCTTGCGAATCACTCCCCGTGAGGGCGTTCACCAAAGTCGACTTTCCCACTCCGCTGGCACCCAACACAGCAACGGTTGCACCACCATGGGCGTAGGAACGCAGGGCTTCAAGACCACTGCCGCTGATGCTGCTCACCACATGCACCGGAACACCGAGAGAAATCGAAGTGATCACTGAGAGCGCTGCAGTGCTCGCTGCTTCATCCACACTGTCGCTCTTGGTAAGCACCACCACGGGACGCGCGCCGGAGTCGAACGCGAGCACCAACTCGCGCTCCAATCGTCGCTGATTGGGTGGCGTGTCCAAGCCGTGGGCGAGGAACACCACGTCGATGTTGGCCGCAATGGTCTGGGACTCATACCGCATTCCCTCGGCCGAAGCTCGTCGTACCAATTGTGATTGGCGGGGCACCACACCAACGATTCGCTCGCAGTCCGCGGTTACCACGATCCAGTCACCAACGGCCACATCAACACCGATGTTTCGCACTCGCCGCTCAAGAAATTGAACATCTTCCACTGCCGAAGATCCCGGCACACAGAGGAACGTGCTCCATCCTCTGTCGATTCGCTTCACCCGTCCAATGAGATGGTCGTCGCCCAAGACCATGGAATCGCGCATCGCTCGTTCGAATGATTCGTTCCACCCGAGATCGCTCAAAGCGTTACGCACTATGACTTTCACGCTACACAGTTGGAATTTCTGGTTTCAGGTGCTTGACTGCCCGACTTCAATGTCTTACAACGGAATACTGCTGCATGTCACGACCACTCGTCATCGTTGAGTCACCCGCCAAGGCAAAAACCATTGGCAAGCTGCTCGGGAAGGACTTCGATGTGCATGCGTCGGTCGGACACATCGCCGACCTTCCCAAGTCGGGTCTTCAAGTTGATGTAGAGAACGACTTCCGCCCCAATTATGAAGTCACCGAACGGGGTTCGAAAGTCATCCGTGAACTCAAAGCGGCGCTGAAGAACGCCACCGAGCTGTACCTTGCAACCGACGAAGACCGCGAGGGCGAGGCTATTTCATATCACCTCGTGGAATATCTCAAACCAAAGGTGCCCGTCAAGCGGATGGTGTTCCACGAAATCACTCGCAGTGCAATCGACGAGGCTGTGCGCAACACCCGGGCAATCGACCAGGAACTGGTCGATGCTGCCGAAGCACGCCGTGTGTTGGATCGACTCTTTGGCTACACACTGTCGCCGGTGCTGTGGCGCAAGGTCAACCGTGGACTCTCTGCTGGCCGAGTGCAGAGCCCGGCAATTCGCCTGGTGGTTGAGCGCGAGCAGGAACGAATGGATTATGTGGTGGCCGACTATTGGGACTTGGCCGCCGTCACCGCCACTGCTCCATCTTTCAAGGCCGTGCTCTCCACGCTCAATGGAATGCGGGTGGCCTCCGGTCGCGATTTCGACAGCAAGGGTGTTGCAAAGGACGGTGTCTCCGTCATCACCAAAGAGCGCGCCGACGAGCTCACTGCAGCATTGACGGGCAGCGACCTCAACGTTCGCTCCATCGATGAAAAGCCGTATCGAAAGTCGCCCAAGGCTCCATTCATCACCAGCTCGCTGCAGCAAGAAGCAGGCAACAAACTGCGCCTGAGTGCTGGCGAGGTGATGCGTATCGCCCAGGGGCTCTACGAATCCGGATTCATTACTTATATGCGCACCGACAACGTGGGGTTGAGCGACGAGGCGACGGCAGCCATCCGAGCTGAAATCAGCTCCACATACGGACAGCAGTTCGTCCCCGAGGAGCCGCGAACCTACAAATCGAAGGTCAAGAATGCCCAGGAAGCGCACGAGGCCATCCGACCCACGCTGCCGTTGCGCTCACCCGAAACTCTGCGCAGTGAATTGAACGCCACGGAGATGAATGTCTACCGACTCATTTGGCAACGCACGCTGGGATCGCAGATGGGCGACGCTCAGGGCACCACGTTGATGTTGCGCCTCAGCGCTCAAGCTCGAACCACAGAAACCGCCGACTGCGAGTTCAGTGCCAGTGGCACCACCATCACCTTCTCCGGCTATCGCGCGGTCTACGAAGAACTCGACGAAGACAAGAGCGACGACGATGCCGAAGCGATCCTGCCTGCATTGAAGGTGGGCGACAAGGTGTCGGTTGCCGAACTCACCGCAGTCGGTCACTCCACGACTCCGCCGGCGCGCTACACCGAACCAACTTTGGTGAAGAAACTGGAAGAGCTTGGAATCGGTCGGCCGTCGACGTACGCCAACATCTTGAAAGTCATCGTCGATCGTGGATACGTATGGAAGAAAGGCCAGGCACTCGTTCCCAGTTGGACGGCGTTTGCAGTCGTGCGACTTCTCACGCAACACTTCGCCAGCATCGTCGACGACAAATTCACCGCCATCGTCGAGGAAGAGCTCGACGAAATCGCGCGTGGCGAACGCGACCGGGGCAAGTGGCTGCGAGAGTTCTACTTTGGCAACGGCAAGGAGCTCCCCGGAATCTTCCCGGTGACCGAGGCGGCCAAAGATTCGATCGACGCACGCGAGATCAACGGCTTCATCGTGGGACGCCACCCCGAGACCGGAGAAATGATCGAGGCTCGTCCCGGAAAGTACGGTCCCTATGTTCGCTGCGGTGAACGCACCGCGGGTGTACCGGAGGATCTGACACCAGAGGACCTCACCATCACCAAGGCAGTGGAACTCCTCAACGCGCCAAGCAACGATGAACCGATTGGCACATTGAACGATCTGCCGGTGTACGTAAAGTCGGGTCGATACGGTCCGTACATCCAGATGGGTGATCGCAGCGACGACAAGGATGCACCGCTACCAAAAACCGCGTCGTTGTTCCCGGAAATGAAGCCGGCAGAAGTAACGATGGAAGTCGCCACCAAGTTGCTCTCCCTGCCACGAGTCGTTGGGGTGGACCCAATCGACGGCATCGAGATCACTGCTCAGAGTGGTCGTTACGGTCCGTACATCACCAAGGCAAAAGACAGTCGTACTCTCGCATCGCACGAGGAGATCTTCACCATCACCCTCGAGCAAGCACTCGCCTTGTTGGCCGAGCCGCGCAAGTTCGGACGCCGAGGCCCGGCCAAACCTCCGCTGCGGGAGTTTGGAAATGATCCCATCTCTGCTCGACCAGTCGTAGCCAAGGACGGCAAGTTCGGCACCTACATCACGGACGGTGAAACGAATGCCAGCCTCACTCGCGGTGATCGTCTCGAACACATGAGTCCGGAGCGCGCATTCGAGTTGCTCGCTGCACGGCGTGCCAATCCGCCACAGCCAAAAACACGGACGAGGGCCAAATCCGGCGCCAAGTCAAAACCCGCCGCCGACATATCCGAGACGGTCGCAACCGACGACAAGAAGAAGACTTCGAAGGCAACTACCCCGAAGAAGAAGTCCACCGCCAAGAAGCCCAAAAAGAAGGACTAGTCGCTGCGCACCCACGCCCTAGCGTGAGGGCGATGCCTGGTCGCTACATCGCATTTGAAGGCGTCGAGGGTTGCGGAAAATCCACGCACGTCAAACGACTCGCCGCCCACCTTGATGCACTTGTCACCCGCGAGCCGGGTGGCACGGTAATCGGCACCACCTTGCGCGAAATCATGGCGAATACGGCCAACACTCACCTCTCTGCTCGAGCAGAAGCGCTCTTGATGGCCGCAGACCGTGCGCAACATCTGCACGAGTTGGTGGTGCCAACCCTGGAATCCGGTCGTCACGTCGTCAGTGATCGCAGTGTGTACTCGTCGCTGGCGTATCAGGGCTACGGCCGCCAACTTGATCTCAGCCAACTACGACAATTCAACGACTTTGCTATCAACTCACGCTGGCCCGATCTGGTGGTGTATCTCCGCGTTGATCTTGCGTCGGTGCGTGCCCGCCTGCAAAAGCGTGACACCGACCGATTTGAGCGCGAGGACGACGCCTTCTTTCGTCGTGTGATGAGCGGATTCGACGAACTTGCTCAAAGTGAACCTGATCGCTGGTTGGTCATTGATGCAACCCCGCCCAAGGACGAACTTGAGATCATCATCCGCCATGCAGTGTGCGAACGACTCGGTGTATGACCACCGTCTGGGACAAGGTCATCGGGCAGGACACTGCTCTCACTCGGCTGCGACTCTTGGCGGAACGACCGACGCATGCATACCTCTTTGTGGGTCCGGAAGGAGCCGGGAAGGAAACTGCGGCCCGAGCATTCGCGGCACGGCTCGTCACCGGCAACGATGACGCCACCTCGCGGGAGTCCGACCTCATCATGCGTGGCGCATTCGTGGATGTCACCGAAATCGTTCGTGAAGGCGCAGCAGTCGATAGTGATGAAGCACAAGCAATCGTCCAGCAATCGGTGCTCACTCCGACCGAAGCCTCGCTTCGTGTGGTCATCGTGCACGAAGTTCATCTCATGCGCGATACTGCGGCAGCACGTTTGTTGAAGACCTTCGAGGAACCCAACGACAAACTGGTGTTCATTTTGCTCGCCGAGCAACTCTTGCCGACACTCGACACCATAACTTCACGCTGTGTGACCGTGCACTTTCCCGCACTCGACACGACTCGTATCGCGCAGCAGCTCAAGGAAGAGGGCATCGATTGGGACACCGCAGAGCGTGCGGCACGTTCGGCAGCCGGCAGCTTGGATCGCGCACGCATCTTGGTCACCGACAAAGCGCTTGCCCAGCGTCAGGCCGCTTTCGCAGAGGTTCCCTATCAGCTTGACGGCAGTGGTGCAGCGGTGGTGAGGGCAGTCGAGACGGTGAGCACTCTCATCGAACGAGCAGCAGAGCCGCTCCTCGCCAAGCACGAAGCCGACCTTGAGGCACTCGAATCACGGGTGAAGCTCGTCGGTGAACGTGGCAGTGGCCGACGTGCCCTTGCCGAGGTACACAAACGTCAACTACGGAAGTTCAAGACCGACGAGTTGCGCGAAGGTCTTTCGCTTATGGCTGCCGAATATCACAAGGTGGTCACGAGCCTGCAACACGGTGTGGATCCAGCCATTTACGCACTGGCCGTACACCACATCCACGACGCCATGAGCGCCCTATCGCTCAACGTGAATGAAACCTTGCTCCTGCACTCGTTGTTCGCCAAGTGTCCTTCTCTCCACATGATTGCGGGTCGACGCTCGATGATCGAGGCCTAAACCAAGCGGTAGCGTGATGAGTCGCGCCCGAGTGGCTCAGTGGTAGAGCAACGCACTCGTAATGCGTAGGTCGCGGGTTCGATTCCCGCCTCGGGCTCCACACTTAGGATATGAGAGATGTCTGACTTACTGGTTTTTTTAGACAATTGTCCAGTCTGTGGATTCACATCCGCATCAGCTACAAATTGCCCAGGTGACCTCAATCGAGCTGGGGGCTGGCGCTACCTACAGCCGATGGCTGACGATCTGAAACTAGATTTGTCGGAACTTACGAAAACAATTGATGTATACCAGTGTGTTAACTGCCAGGCCCACTATCTGAATCCTTGGTTTTCGGTAGAGACGAGAAATCGGATATTTCTATCGGGCCATCCAATTCACAATATGGGATGGTCAAACTTCGTTGATCGAATTGCTTCTCAGGAAAAGCCAACTATGCCCATGCAGACTCACGAATTGATTGATGCAGTTGAGTCAAAAATCGGCAACATTTCTTCATACGCTGAACTCGGATGTCCATTTATGGGCCTTTTACTTCGGACGTCACCGCAAAATGAGATCAAGAACTGGCTCCGACTCAGTAGGTCGTTTGGCGCAATGCCACCAGCAAGCTTTAAGTTACTACCTCAAGCACTTGTGGACTACATGTCCGTGTCAAGTTGGTCGTCTAATCTTGCAAAGATCATTTCAAGACTTCGAATGCGCAAACGACAGATTTCAATCGGCCGAACAAACCCTATTGTCCCCAGTCGGACATCAATTCAGGAGCGCTACTTTCTGTCGACACCGTCAACCAAGAGTTGGGGATTAAACTGTTCCGGTTTCGGAGAAAGCTGTACTTCTGTTGCCCACACAGCATTGGGCGCAAAAGTGACAACGCTTTCTGATCTCGACAGTGCCGAAAATCGAACTATCGACTTGATTGGAATCTTCCTGATGCTTGACCACCAAGATTCACCACTCGAACTTCTGGCGGCATGTCTTTCGAAATCAAAAGGTGTGTTGGTCCTCACACACGGAGGACCGTTTTCCGTGCAACACCACATTGGTCTTGGCGAAACGTTCTTCACCAACTTGCCGAAGCTGATACCAGGACTTCGGGTTGACCGAATTGGCTCCAAAGAGTCCGATGTCATGTTTCTTCTTTACCAACATTCGGATAGATGATGCCCGAATCCACAAGTTGCGGAGCTAGCTGATTTCCCAGCGAACTTCTACGGTCACGGTGACTTCTTGGATACCAAGATCAACCACCGTTCCGGAACTTTCTGCCATCGCGTCGGACTTTGCCCCAACCACGATGTTGGTTGGCGCCGACACTTCGGTGAAGTACACCAAGTCGCCGAGTTCCACGCCGAGAAGTTTTGCGTACTCCTCAGCCTTGACTCGAGCCTTTGTCACTGCGTCTTCACGTGCAGCAACGGTTCCGGCAGTGGCGTCGTCGACAATCGGAGACGTGTAATTGATCGAAACATTGGCGCCGCCAGCCGCCACAACGGCATCGACCACGGCTCCAGCACTTTCGGCGTCACGAATCAGCACGTCAAAGACCTGCGAGGCGCGATATCCGACGATCTTCTGACCCTCGGACTCCGTATAGCTGAATTCCGGATTCACCGTCACCGATTGAGTCGCAATATCGGCAATCTCAATCCCCGCATCCGTCAATGTCGTACGGACGATCTCCGAGGTGTTCGCCGCCTGCGAAAGGGCAACTTCGTTGGTTTCTGCCAGAACACTCACGCTGAGTGACAGACGAACGGCATCAGGAACGACATCGGCAGTGCCGGTGGCCTGCACGGTAATGCCTTGGGCAACACCGTTTTCACCAATGTTCACCGTTTCACCGCACGCACCAAGCACCAATGCACTTACGAGAATGAAGGACGTTGCACCCACTTTTCGCATGGCGTCACGCTACCGAAGTAGGCTCGGTACTGATGTTCGCAGCAGTTCCGTGGCACTGGTGGCTTGGTGCAGGCTTGTTGCTTGCTGGCATCGGCGCAGTCGTGTCGTTGGTGGCTGGATACTTGCGTGCGGTGGAAGCAAAGAAGCATCCAACTCGAGCGCAGCGACGCGCTCAACAGCAATAGCACTGAGGATTGACGCGCTATGAGCGCCCTCACTGACGCGCTCTTCTCATCGACATTGGCTCAGCAACTACTGACTCGGGCCAGCTTTCCTGATCGTAC
>Ga0207939_1000042_pt1 | contig 52267 bp, 47 predicted proteins | sample LakMenEpi02Jun12_FD_150663 | JGI IMG/M metagenome (GOLD analysis project Ga0207939, IMG submission 150663) | Freshwater microbial communities from Lake Mendota, WI - 02JUN2012 deep hole epilimnion (SPAdes) | ecosystem: Environmental > Aquatic > Freshwater > Lentic | place: Lake Mendota, Madison... | reverse complement strand
TAAACGAGATGATTGGTATATGGAGTTTGGGAAAGAAAAAGAATTTAAAGAACAAGAAAATACAGTAAAAAATCTTAGAACTTTATTTTTTGATAGTTATAAAACAATGTTTAGGCAAAAAAAGCAATATAAATAAAAAACCTCCTAAAGAAAAACTCTAAAGGAGATTTTTATTTTATATTATTTTTATTTACACGGATATTTGTTATACCACTCCTTGTACCGTGTTCCATTTACAGAACTCCAGGAAGACCAATCTTTTCCACCCTTAGTCATATGTAGAGCAATTTGTGCATTTACTACTGGATTTAATAATTCAGCGTTTGAATCTAACTCAAATTTTTCTCTACGATCTGGTCCAAGTTCTCCAAGCATATTAATTTGAAATACGCCATAAGAACTATCCCCAGTCTTTACATTGCCATTAAAGGCAAGAGGGCGACCATTTGACTCTGCCTTGGCAATTGCACAAGCAGACCTTAAAGCCTTTCCCTGAAACCCTACATGACGCAACATATCAACCAGTTCCTCATCGGTTAAATTATGAGCATTTTCATATTTTTGTAATTTTTTGTCCTTAGAAACCAAAAAAGCCACCTGTTGGGTGGCAGATTTCACAGACTCTTTAATCAATAGATTATTTTCATTTGTTGCATTTGCAGAAGCCGAAAAAACGGTACTACAAATAACCAACGTTAATACCCCTAGCCAAACATTTGACTCTCTCATTGTAAAATACCTCCTAGAGAACAAATGCTACCTATTGGTAGCATATATTAATTATACCATTGTTTGACCTTTTGAGTCAAATACTTTTACTAAATAACAAAATATTTATAATATTGTTATTAGTTAATGGTATAATGATAAGATTATGGCTACATTTAGAAATCAAGGTTCAGATTCTTATTCAGTTGGTTTGACACCACCAAATGTATTGTGGACAGTTGTTCGTGGCGATACTGCCTCATTTCGTGTTTATGTTACAGATGATAATAAAGATCCACTAGTTATTGCTGATTGGACTATTGCAATGGAAATTAAACGTCCAAATACAAAGCCTGGTGATTTTACAGATGATGCAGAATTAATCGTTGAACTTGAACCAGTTCCAACAGAAATAGATGATGCTGGAGAGTTTACAGTTTCTCTTACAGCAAATGAATCTGTGTTGTTAGAAACTGGCGATATTTTTGATATTGAACTAAGTGATGAAAGTCGTGTTTGGACGGTAGCCAGAGGCACTATGAAAGTAATTGAAGACGTAACAAATAGTGAGTCCTAATGGCATCCGCTATCATAATTGATACCGATAGCCATAAAGCAAAAAAGATAAACTCTGTTGGCTACCCAATATCTGAAATAATTTACAAGGCAAGAGCAGTAAAAATTAATGAGGTTTTGCCTTTTAGAGTTAAATTTACTACTATTGGAATTGGTCCAGCATATGCAGGTGTGCCTGGAATTGGTCTTCAAATTATTGGAATTAATAACTATATTCTTTAACATATAATGATATAATATAGGCATGGCAAAGGTATCAATTTCAAATGTTAAGACTAAGTTTCAGACTGGCGACCGCCCAACACAAGAAGACTATATAGATTTAATTGATAGTGCTTCTGCTAGATCTACAGATCTTGGTTCAGACGGTAACAATGAGTTAACCATTAATGGTATTGAAAACTCAACAATTTTTGATAACTTTTCCGCAAGTGAATGGCGATCAATGAAATATATGATCTCTATTAAGCATGTAGCAGGTGGTGCAAACAAGTACTACTCTACAGAAATGAACATATTGGTTGATGGATCAGGGGTATCTGTTAGCGAATATGCAACAATTGAAAATGATGGGAATATTGGCACCATCTCTGTTTCAAGGGCTGGAGACACAGTTTCACTAACTGTTGTTCCAGTAGGGGGAATTACACCGATAACCTTGCGCTACATGCGTATGGGGTTAAAGGCCTAACCAAGGAGATAAAAGATGGCAACCGTAACAAAAGACTTTAGAGTAAAAGCGGGGCTGGTAGTTGAGGGATCAACCGCAACTGTAAACGGCCACGACATATTAACAGAAGCATTAGTAGACACAAAAGGTGATTTACTAGTAGCATCTGGTCCAGACGCAGTAACTCGTCTTGCAGCAGGAACAGACAACTATATTCTTACTGCAGACTCAAATGCAACAAATGGTATTGCATGGAAAGCACCACAGGCAGTTGGAGTTTTTGATTCAAGCATTTCATTTGAAGGTGCAACCGCAAATGATCACGAGACAACACTTCAAGTAACCGATCCAACCGCAGATAGAACTATCACACTTCCAGATGCAACTGGAACTGTAGTTCTTCGTGACACAACAGACACATTATCAAATAAATCAATTGCTTTTGGATCAAACACTATAACAGGAACAATTTCTGATTTCAATACTGCATTAACCGATGCAGATTTTGCAACATTATCAGGTACAGAAACTCTTGCTAACAAGACTCTTACCTCACCAACTGTTTCAGGTTTGTCCCTTTCAGATTCTTCAATAGTATTTGAAGGTGCAACTGCAAATGATCATGAAACAACTTTGTCAGTAACTGATCCAACTGCAGATCGTACCATTACAATTCCTGACGTAACAGGTACAATTATTACAACTGGAGATTCATCAACTGTAACAAACTCAATGCTTGCAGGATCAATTGCAAATGATAAACTTACAAACTCAGCAATTACTATTAATGGTACATCAACTTCTCTTGGAGGTTCACGTACATTAGGTTCTGATGACATTGCAGAAGGTTCAACAAATAAATACTTTACAGATGAAAGAGCACAAGATGCTATAGGAACTGTAGTTGGTAATGGTCTTGACTACGATGATGACACAGGAGCAATTTCTGTAGACCCTTCAGAATTTGCACTAAGCGCTGTAGGAGCACCAACTGGTGCAGTAAGCATGGCAACATACAAGATTACAGGTCTTGGAACACCAACAGATGCAACAGATGCAGCAACAAAAGGTTATGTTGATAATGCAGTTGTAGGTATTGACTGGAAAGCATCAGTTCGTGCAGCAACTACTGCAAACTTAGATATTTCTTCAGATCTTGAAAATGGAGACACAGTTGATGGAGTAACTCTTGCAACTGGTGATCGTGTTCTTGTAAAGAATCAATCAACTGGCTCACAAAACGGTATTTATGTAGTAGCCGCTTCAGGTGCAGCATCTCGTTCAACTGACTGCGATACTGCTGCAGAACTTACAGCATCATTTGCGGTATTCGTAGAAGAAGGAACTACAAATGCTGATTCTGGATATACATTAACAAATAACGGTACAGTTACTGTAGGAACTACAGCATTAACATTTACACAATTTACTGGTCTTGGACAAGTAGTTGCTGGAGATGGTCTTTCAAAGACTGGAAACACACTTAATGTAACTGCTGGAACTGGTATTAGTATTACTGGTGATGCAGTTACAAACGATGGTGTACTTTCAATTACTGGCACAGCAAATCAGATTACTGCAAGTGCATCAACTGGCGCAATTACATTATCTGGTCCACAAGATCTTCACTCAACAGCAACACCAACATTTAGCGGTGTAACAGTAGGCTCTGTAACACTTACAGATGCTTTACTTGGTACCGCTGCTGCAACTGCTTCTGACTCAGCAACAGTTATTGACTCATGGTCAACATCAACTTATTCATCTGCAAAATATATTGTTCAGATGAAAAAGGGTAGCGATATTGAAGTAATTGAAGTTCTTGTAACAGTAGATGGATCAAATAACGTTTACCTAACAGAATATGCAGATGTAATTAGTAACGCAGTATTGGGAACAACAGATGCCGATTATAACGGTGGAAATGTTCGTCTCCTAGTTACTGGTACAACATCAGATACTTCTGTTAAAGTACACAAAACATATATTGAAGCATAATTAGATAGAATAGAGGTCGGAGATGGCAACCGTAAATAAAGACTTCAGAGTAAAGCACGGCATCAACGTAGCCGAAGGCGGAATCTTTGGATCAACAGTCACAGTTGCCACTCCTACTCAAAATTCACATGCTGCAACAAAACTGTATGTAGATACTGCAGTAGGATCTCCACAACTTCCAGTTGGCGCTACTCCACCAGCATCTCCAGAAAATGGAGATTTGTGGTTTGATACATTAACAGAGCGTGTACATGTTTATTATAGTTCTGAATGGGTTGCAATTGCAACACTTGAAGATGCAGAAACACTACAAGACCACATTCATGATACATCAATTGATGGCAATGGATTAATTGTTAGTATTTTTAAAGACGCTGGATACTATTATCAAGCAGGAGAATTAGTAAGTGCTGGTGTTTACAATACAGCCTCTTGGGATGAAACCTGGGATGGCGGAATAGCAGTTGATAATTTTAATTAATTATCTGTTATAATATAACTAAGTATAAGGAGCAATAAATGGCAACTAGAATGCAACAGCGCAGAGGAACTGCTTCACAGTGGACTACTGCCAATCCAATATTAAATGCTGGAGAAATGGGATGGGAATCAGACACTAATAAGTTTAAAATTGGTGATGGAACAAATCACTGGGCAAACCTAGATTACTTTGCCGACATTAACTCTACAGTTAATCCTGCTTTTGGTACAAGCATTGTTTTTGAAGGTGCTACCGCTGATTCTTATGAGACTACCCTTCAGGTAACAGACCCAACTGCCGATAGAACTATTACTCTTCCAAATGTTGATGGTACAGTTATTACAACTGGTAACCTTTCAGACATTACTAACATTGGAGTGTTTACTTCAACAATTACAATGGAAGGTTCTTCAGCAGATGACTTTGAACTTACCCTTTCAGCAGGAAACCCAACCGCTGATCGTACAATTACGTTTCCAGATGCAACTGGTACTGTAGCCCTTACAACCGATATTGCAGCGGGAACAGTAACTGAAACTGGAACTCAAACTCTTACAAATAAAACTTTAACAAGCCCAGTAATTACTGGAGCAGTATTTAATGATGGCTCAATTGTATTTGAAGGTGCAACAGCAAATGAGTTTGAAACAACTTTAACTGTAACAGACCCTACGGCAGACCGTACGATTACCCTTCCTGATGCGACTACAACCCTTGTAGGTAGGGATACAACAGACACACTTAGTAACAAAACTCTTACAACTCCAACAATTAATGGAGGAGAAATTACTGCAACTGGTGGAACTCCACGTATTCATGGTATTTATCTTCCAGATTCACACTTTATTACATATGAAGGTGCAACAAACAATGAGTTTGAAACAGTTTTAACAGTTGCAGACCCAACAGCAGATAGAACAATCACTCTACCAGATGCTACAGGAACTCTTGCTTTAGAAGCAAACGTAGCAGCACTTTCAGGCGCAACATTTACTGGAGCGGTGTCAGGAACAGACCTAACCCTTTCTGGTAACCTAACAGTTAATGGTACAACTACAAATATTAACTCAACTAATCTTGTTGTTGAGGATAAAAATATTGTTCTTGCCGATGTTGCTACACCTTCAGACTCAACAGCAGATGGTGGCGGAATAACATTAAAAGGTGCAAGCGATAAAACCTTTAACTGGGTAGACGCCACAGACTCATGGACATCTTCAGAGCATATTAATCTTGCTTCTGGTAAGTCATACTACATGAATGGAACCTTGCTTAAGGATGTATCTGAAACTTTAACAAACAAAACTTTAACAACTCCAGTTATTGCAAGTATTTCCAATACTGGAACTCTTACACTACCAACTGACACAGATACATTGGTTGGTCGTGCTACAACTGACACACTAACAAACAAAACATTGTCAAGCGCAGTAGCAACAACAGCACTTACACTTAATGCTACAGCAGAACTTAGATTAGCAGATACAGACTCAACTCACTATGTTGGTTTTAAGGCTCCAGAAACTGTTACTACAAACAGAATTTGGACACTTCCAGCAGCAGACGGAGCAGCAGGACAAGTATTGACAACAAATGGTTCTGGAGTATTTTCTTTCTCTACTCCTGCAGCAGGTGCAGCATTTAGCGAATTAATGTTGATTGGTGCATAGTACTTTATAAAATACAAAGCACTAACTCTTAACTAGAGATTAACACGCCTTAAACAAGCGTGTTTTTCTTTTTAATTCTATGATATACTTAACACTACTTTGGATTCTGCAAAGTACTTATAATATTAATAGAAAGTTGGAACGTAAATGTCAGATATCTTTTCTTTTCGTTTGTCAGATGAGTTTGTAAATAAATATACTGAGGTACCAGCCCCGTTTGGCTTTTCAGATGCTGGATCAAACTCTTTAGGAGAAATTACCTTTATACGTACCTACTCTCGGATGAAAGAAGATGGAACAAAGGAAAGATGGCATGAGGTTTGCAAGCGGGTAATTGAAGGAATGTACTCAGTACAAAAGAACCACGCTAAAGATAATAGACTTCCATGGAACGACAACAAAGCACAGAAGTCTGCACAAGAAGCCTTTCAGAGAATGTTTGAACTAAAGTGGACACCACCAGGTCGTGGTCTCTGGGCATTTGGAACTCCTATGACTATGGAGAAGCGTAACTCAGCATCCCTTCAAAATTGTGCAATGGTATCAACTCGTGACCTTGATCGCAATGATCCAGGAGCCTTATTTGCATGGGTAATGGATGCATTAATGCTGGGTATTGGTGTAGGGTTTGATACCGTCGGTCAAGACAAAGAAATGCCTATCTATGCTCCAACAGAGCCAGAAAATGTATGGGAAATCCCAGACACTCGTGAAGGTTGGGTTGACTCAGTAAGAATGCTTTTAAATTCATACCTACGACCTAATCAGGCTATACAAAAGTTTAACTATGACCTTATCCGTCCTCTAGGAGCCCCAATAAAAGGCTTTGGTGGGGTGGCTAGCGGTCCAGCACCACTGATTGCATTACACAGTAAGATAGACAAAGTAATTGGCGGTAGATCAGGAGAAACTCTTGATTCTCGTGCAATAGTAGACATTGTAAACCTTATTGGTACATGCGTTGTTTCTGGTAATGTTCGTCGTTCTGCTACCTTGGCTTTAGGAAATGCTGAAGACAAAGATTTTATTAATTTAAAAAATGCAGAGGTTTTTCCAGATAGAAATTCATTTGATTCAGAGAATCCAGGATGGGCTTGGATGTCTAATAATTCTATTTCTGCAGAGGTTGGAACAAAGTATGAAGACTATGTTGACTTAATTGCAGACAATGGGGAGCCAGGATTTATTTGGCTAGATGTTGCTAGAGATTATGGAAGATTAGCAGACGCTCCAGATTATAAAGATTCTCGTGTTATGGGATTCAATCCATGCGCTGAACAACCATTGGAAAGTTATGAATTATGCACACTTGTAGAAGTTCATCTAAATCGTCATGAAAATAAAGAAGACTTTTTACGTACATTAAAGTTTGCTTACTTATACGGCAAGACTGTTACGCTTATGCCAACACATTGGCAAACTACAAATGGAATCATGCAACGTAATCGTCGTATTGGAACATCACTTACTGGCATTGCATCTTTTGCAGATAAAAAGGGTATGCCAATTATTCGTGAGTGGATGGACGAAGGGTATAAAAAGATTCGTTCATATGATCACACATACTCAGAATGGCTATGTGTACGTGAATCAATTCGTGTAACTACCGTCAAACCTTCAGGCTCTGTTTCATTGTTATCTGGTGCAACACCAGGAGTTCATTGGGGTCCAGGAGGAGAGTTCTATCTTCGTGCTATAAGGTTTGGAAATACAGACCCAATGATGCATTTATTTAAAGCAGCAGGGTATAGAATTGAAGATGACGTAGTATCAGCAAACACTTCAGTAGTATATTTCCCAGTAGCATCTGGACATCCTCGTTCTGAAAAAGATGTAAGTCTTTTTGAAAAGATTGGTTTGGCTGCTACCGCTCAAAAATATTGGTCTGATAATGGAGTATCTGTAACTTTGTCATTTGACAAGGAATCTGAAACCAAGCACATTGCTCCAGCATTACACATGCATGAAGGTCAATTAAAGGCAGTTTCATTTTTGCCTATGGGTAATAAAACTTATCCTCAACAACCATATACAAATATTACAAGAGAAGAATATAACTCTTATGTTGGTAAAATTGGTAAAATTGATTGGTCTGCTATTTATGATGGCAAGGATAATCTTGATGCAGAGTCTGAAAAATATTGTTCTACAGATGCATGTGAGATTAAATTATATTAGTCTTCATCCTGCTATAATAAGGGGATAGGAGAAATATGTCTACCCCATCAAATTTATATGCAGAAAAAATATATTCTGAGCACCCATTAGTTTTATGGGCACTAGACGATACCCTTAATTATAAAAGTTTAATTTCTGAAGCACAGCGTGATATCTCTGATTCTTGGACTATATCAGATGCAACAGCAACATTAGAGTCAGAATCTCTTAAGCAGCCATTTTTAAATAGTGCTTTGACATTAGTTGAAGTTGATGTGCCAGTTACTGAAACTCTTGAAGCATCAATAATTAGCCCAAATATATTAAACTTTAATGTTCTTGAAGATCTTGAAACATTTACAATAGGTTCATATTTTTATTCAAATAGTGTTTATTTGCAAAGTGTTTCTATAGGATATGAATATACAGATCCAAGCACTTCTCAAATAGTTCAAGAATTAAAAACTTTTACAAGTACGCTTTATCAAAAATGGGGCTTTATCTCTGAAACTTTTGCAATTCCAAATGTCTCTGCACAATTAAGAATTGTTTTTAAAATAAAAATATTTGAAGGGTCTGGACTTACAACAGAAAATCAATTTTATTTTAATGGTATTACTTTAGGTCAATGGAATGAAGAATTTAACACATATTCTTTAAATGGAATAACAGAAACTACAGTTCCATCAACAGTAAGCATTTATGGTGGTTTGGATGCAGTGGAGGCCCAAGCATACGGTATTGCAGAAGATTCTGGGTACTACATTACCGAAGGCGGATTAAAAAGCAAAAATGCAGGCATACCTTTGGTTTATGGCGCAAGCGGTGCAACAAGGTTAGAGCCTTATACAGATGCATCTTTAATAATTCCAGGAAAAGGTTTTTTAAATAAAAAAGGACAGTATAACGATTACACAATTGAATTTTGGGCAAGGATAGCAGCAAATACACTAACACCATTTAAAATTTTTGGACCAATTGCATCTAACGATGGCTTATATGTTGAAGATGGATTTTTAACATTAGTTGTTGGAAATCAGTTTGCTTCTCACTTTATTGGTGAATGGTTTAGGCCAATTTTAATTCATATTCGTTTAATTAGGAACTCAGCATCTTTATTAATAAATGGAGAAGAGGTTTTATCACTGTCTTTTGATACATCTACCCTTTCTTTACCAGAAGAACTTGATGCTAACGGGGATAGCCAGGATTGGCTTGGCTTTTATTCAGATGCCAGCGTATATCCTTTTGAAATTGACTGTGTTGCAATTTATTCATATCAAGTTCCAGTTACAGTAGCAAAACGCAGATGGGTATATGGACAAGGAGTTATATCTCCAGAAGGAATTAACTCAGCATATGGAGGAATAACTGCATTCGTAGACTATCCATTTGCTAACTATACTGCAAACTACAATTACCCAGACTTTGCAGGATGGAACCAAGGAAGTTTTGATAATTTAACAACAACCACAACAAGTTTAAGAACTCCAGAATATTTGTTACCTGAAATATTTTTAGATGATAAAACATTGGAAGATTTATATGAAGACAATCAAGCCATACAAGATAACGAATCTGGTCCATTTATTGAAAATAGGTTTTTGTCATTTAGGCCAAACAACACTTGGAATTCTAAAAATACCTACATTAATTTTGATAAGTTTAATGTTTTAGCAAATCAGGTTGATGCTTTTTATGGTGTTTTTAGTTCCCATGATTTGGTTTCTGAAGAAATATTGTTTAAAATATATAATCCTGTCAATGGCAACTATTTTTCTATTATTAAAGATGGCGATGAAATTAAATATTCTTTGACCAATAGTGAAGGTACTGAATTATTATTTACCTCTGATCCGATAACAGCAAACACTACTTTTGCAGTTGGGTTTAATTTAAGAAGTTTATCTGATAATTTTGGTGGAGGTGTTAATTCATTTTTAGGAAATCAAAATTCTTTAAAAATGTATGTTGGTGGTGACGATTCTGGAGAATATGCTTTTACTGGAAGAATTTATTCTGTTGGTGTTTGTAGCACAACTAACGCTTCTAAGATATCAAATAATTTTGATGAAAATGGAATTGTTATTTTAAGTCATGGTTCATCATTAATTTCTCACACAGCAAGTTATACACTTCTGCCTTCTGAAGCATATGAAAGATATTTTTTAGATATAGGTGTTGCTGGATATTGGCAAGATTATTTACCACTTTCTTATTTTGGGCAATTTGTAAAAAATAAAGATAGCGAAGAATACTATGATTTAGATTTTTTACAGTTTAACTTGGCATACCCTACTACTACAACTTTAGCCGAAGAATCTGGTAATGGTGGATACTATTATGATACAAGTGGAGCACAAATAAAAAGTTATATTACTTTTCAATATGTTTCTGAGGGAGCAAATCTTGTAACACCTTTTGCAAATGAGCAAACGTTAAATCAATATAAAGTTGTTGATATAAATGATTATGAAGATTGGGAGACCACAAGGTTTGAAGTTTTAAATAATACATTAATATATCCTATTAAAACAAAAGACTTTAATAGTCTTGCAATTGTTTATAGTCTTGAATTTAATAGCCGTGGTATTTTGACCAAACCCATATTGTTGAATAAGTTGCAGTTGGCTTCTCAAGCATTTAACAACAATTCTTCAAATCCTGTTGGAACAAGATTTGGTGTAGACTTGTTCCCATATAAGAAAAATGGAATATATTTTGATTATAAATCAAAAAATCCGTTTAGCATATACAAAGAAAGCACACCATATCTATATTTAACCAAAACTTCTGGGCTAGAAGTGCGTGGAGAACTTAATGTTTTAGAAAATCGTGGGCTTTCTCTTCCAATTAATAAAGAACTTGCAACATCTTATAAGGTAAGTGCTATGCAACTCTGGCTAAGATATGATCAGGACACCTTTCCAGAAACAGCAACAGAAATATTTGAAATTAATCACAAAGATGGTACATTAAAGTTTTATATTCAGGCAAATAGTTCTAGCATGAATAGGGCAAAAATATTCGTTTTGAATGAAAATGGCGTTGAATATAATGGAGTTGCTTTTTATTTAAATGGCAATCTTGTAAGAGAGCCAGTCTTGTCGCTTAAGGAGTGGTCATCTATTGGTGTTTCATTTTTAACATCCCTGGTATATAATTCATATTTAGGAAGTATAAATCTTACAGGCCCAGCACTATTTAATAATATTGCATACTATCAAGCAAATAGTTTGCAAGAGGTTGAAAGCAGAACCTTCAGGCCTTGGTATAAGGTTTTAACGGATGGAATTACAACCTTTGATTGGCAATTTTGGAATAATAACTTTACTTGGGACGGTATGTTGGTCATAGGCTCATCTGAGTTTTATGGAATTAGTCCATTAGACATTTATAAAACATACATCGGAACGAATAAAATTATAGTTGATGACGGAGAAGGGCTAATTTATCAGCCTGAAAAGTTAAAAATATACTCCGAAGTAGAATGGTTAAGCACTGTCGCCACACCAGTATAATCTGATATACTTGTGGTTATGGAATCACTAATTAACCCAAAAACTGGTAAACCGTATGTACAAAATGTTCGTCGCAAAGTAATAGATAAGCACTATGACTGGGGACTTTACGTATATAAGAAGTCTGATGGAAAGTGGTTTACAGACGACACTGGATCAATCTTAAACATCCCTTCAGATCGTGGTGATTTATCCAAGATTGCAGAACTACGAAAGGCTGCCATGCATTATGGAGATGACGGTGAAGGCAAAGCAGTTTTTGTTCCTGGCCTTACAAGAATTAGTGAAGAAGAATATTCTGAACAAAAAGAAAGAATGAGAGAAGGACTAATTCCTTCAATGAATGACTTAGGTGCTTGGCATGCAGCACAACAGACATTAGATAAATATGGAAAGGATGCTGTAAATGAGTGATGAGCAAGAATACATTCGTGTAGGTCTTAATACACAGAACAAAGAAGAAAATCCTTTTAGGCATCAAGATCCCTTTAATAAAAGTTGGGATGATTTAAAAGATTATTCTGGACTAGATCAAAATTTTCGTCGTAGAACAACCCGCAATTTATCAAAATATATTAGTCCAGAAACAAACCAAGCATATTTAAATGCAGCAAATGTTACACCTTCAGGAGTAGATGCAAGTTCAAAGCAAATCAATCCTGGCACGGTATATAGAAATGGTTACGGACTATTTGATGTAATCACTCCTCCATATAACATGTACGAATTAGCCAACTTTTATGACACATCATTTGCTAACCATGCTGCTATTGACGCTAAGGTAGAAAACGTAGTCGGTCTTGGATATCGCTTTGATATTTCAGACAGAACCATGTTAAGGTTTGAAATGAACGAAGATCAAGCAGCGGTAGATCGTGCTCGTAATCGTATTGAAAGAGCAAAGATACAGTTGCGTGATTGGTTAGAAAGTTTAAATGATGATGACAGTTTTACAAAAACTATGGAAAAGGTTTATACAGATCTTCAAGCAACTGGTAATGGTTTTATTGAAGTAGGTAGAACAGTGGCTGGAGATATTGGATATGTTGGACATATTCCAGCAACTACTGTTCGTGTACGTCGTTTACGTGATGGTTTTATTCAAATTATTGGTCAAAAGGTAGTTTATTTTAGAAACTTTGGAGCAAGAAATGCAAACCCTATGGGCACAGATCCAAGACCAAATGAGATTATTCATCTTAAAGAATACTCTCCTTTAAATACATTCTATGGAATTCCAGATATTGTTGCAGCAATGCCGTCTTTAATTGGAGACCAGTTGGCATCTCAATACAATATTGACTACTTTGAAAACAAGGCGGTTCCAAGATATGTAGTAACATTAAAGGGTGCAAAATTATCTGGCGATGCCGAAGATAAAATGTTTAGATTTTTACAGACTGGACTTAAGGCTCAATCCCATAGAACTCTTTATATCCCACTTCCTGGAGATACGGACGGTAATAAGGTTGAGTTTAAGATGGAACCAATTGAAAACGGTATTCAGGACGGCTCATTTAAGGAGTACCGCAAACAAAACCGTGATGATATTTTAATTGCACATCAGGTTCCAATTTCTAAACTTGGCGGTGCTGATTCAGGCATTGCAGCAGCACTTTCACAAGATCGCACATTTAAAGAGCAGGTGGCTAGACCAGCACAAAAACATCTTGAAAAAGTAGTTAATAAAATTATTAAGGAAAAAACAGATATCCTTGAACTTAAATTTAATGAACTTACCCTTACTGATGAAATTGCTCAATCTCAGATTATTGAGCGTTATGTTAAGACTCAGGTTATGACTCCAAATGAGGCTCGTGAAAAATTAGACTTGCCACAAAGAGCAGATGGGGATGATCCTTTTGTTATGTCGCCAAGACAAGCAACTGACTCTAGAGCAAATTTGGCGGGTACTCGCCAAAGAGATTCAGAAAGAACAAATAATAATTCTGATTCACCAACTACAATATCTGGACGCAATCCCCAAGGCGAAGGCAGATCGTCTCAATAGTTGAGAAAACTGTATAAAGCAGTGCTATAATTATAACGTTATGTTAATAAACAAGGCTCATTGGGAAACTAAAGGTGACAATGTTCGCCTTTCAATGCCCATTGGAAAAGTGGATGTTGAACGCCGTATGGTGTCTGGCTTTGCTACGCTTGATAATGTTGATCGTCAAGGCGACATAGTTACAACAGAATCTAGTGTAGAGGCTTTTAAAAACTTCCGTGGCAATCTTCGTGAAATGCATCAGCCCAGCGCAGTAGGAAAGATTGTTTCTTTTAAAGAAGATAAATATTTTGATCCAAATGACAAAAAGTTTTATAGTGGAGTTTACGTATCTGCGTATGTTTCTAAAGGTGCACAAGATGCTTGGGAAAAAGTTTTAGATGGAACATACACTGGATTTTCAATTGGTGGCAACATAAAGACTTGGGATGATGCTTATGATGAAAAAATTGATAAAACAATTCGTGTAATCAAAACATATGAACTACATGAGTTATCTCTTGTAGATAATCCAGCAAACCAATTTGCAAATATTTTATCTATTGAAAAGGTAAATGGACAAAACGTAGTAGATGGATACTTATCAAAAACAGAAATTGAAAATGTATTTTGGGATTCAGAAAACGGTATTGTTATGGTTTCAGATTCTGACTCAGTAACAAGTCCAGTAACTGGAAACAAAATGCAAAATATTGGTTTTATAGAAAAGAATGATAAAGATAATGCAGAAATGATAAAATTCTTAGTTGATAGTGCTAAAGGCATTAATACAATTAAGATTACTAAGGAGGTAAATCAAATGACAGAATCAACAGAAGCAGTTGTAGAAACTGCAGTTGAAAATGCAGAGATTGCTCCAGAGGCACAGCCAGCAGAAGTAGCAGCAGACGTAACAACAGAGGTTGTTGCAGAAACAGCAGAAACTCCTGCAGTCGCTGAAGAAGCACCAGTAGTTGAAGAACTTGCTGTTGCTAAATCGGATGATGGTGGTGCAGAATCTTCTGCTGCAAAAGCAGCAGTTGAAGTAGAGAATGTAGTGGAAAAATCTATTGCAGATGTTAAAGAAGAAGTTGCCAAGGCAGTTTCAGAAATTAATACTTCTCTTACTAATGCCTTTGGCGATCTTGCTGCAACTATCAAATCTCTTAATGAGAAGGTAACAGCAGTAACAAAATCTCTTGATGCAGTAACATCAGATGTTAACGGTATCAAGAATAACTTTAACGAGTTTGGCAAGCGAGTAGATCTTGTAGAGCAAGATACCGCTTTCCGCAAGTCTGGCGATCTAGGCGAGATCGTACAGGAATCACCACAAGTGGTTCAAAAATCCCTATGGGGCGGTCGTTTCCTCACATCAACCGACCTATTTAACTAAGGTAAAATCACTAGGAGGTGAAAAATAATGTCGGAACAAAATAAAGACCTAGAAAAAAACTATCCAGGATCAGGCGGAGCAGGCGCAGAGATTAACTCTCAAGGCTCATTCGTTTCTGGTGGTGTAGGTAGTGCAACTGGTTTGGACTCTGCAGCACAGTCTGTAGGATCACAACTTGGTAACACTGCTACTGCAGCATTCGGTGCAACAACTGGAGCAAACGCAGTAAACCCAACAGGTGTTGCAGGTGGTATTTTAGCACCAGAGCAAGCACGTCGTTTTATTGACTACGTATGGGATGCAACTGTCCTCGCTAAAGATGGCCGTCGTGTCACCATGAGAGCAAACACCATGGAAATTGAGAAGGTAAACGTTGGTGAACGTGTAATTCGTGCTGCTGCTCAAGGCGCACCAGATTATACAAACATCGGTGCAACATTCTCAAAGGTAGAACTTACAACCAAAAAGATTCGTCTTGATTGGGAAGTATCAACTGAAGCACTTGAAGACAATATTGAAGGTGGAGCACTTGAAGATCATTTAGTTCGCTTAATGACCAATGCTTTCGCAAATGATATTGAAGATCTTGCTATCAATGGTCTTGGAACAGGCGCAGACGCATTCCTTTCAATTATGGCAGGATTCGTAAAGCAGACCCGTGGAACAGTAGGAAATGCTGCTCACGAATATGCTGCAACAGTTTCAGATAACAACTACACTACATCAGTAATGCAGGGCTTGCTTCTAGCAATGCCACGCAAGTATCGTGCACTTAAGTCAAACCTTAAGTTCTATGCTGGTACTGATGCTTTTGCTGGTATCGTTCGTAATAACGGTACTCTTGCAGATGCTATCTCAGCAGCGTTCTCAGATCGCACTGGTAGCACACAAGCAAACCGTCAAGAATTCCTTGATGGAACTGCACAAACACTTGGTAATGCACGTACAACTCGTGTACTTGGTGTAGATGTTCTTGAGGTTCCTTACTACCCTGCAGGTTATGTTGATTTAACATTCCCTCAGAACCGTGTATGGGGCTTCCAGAGAGATATCACTGTAAACCGTGAATACAAGCCAAAGAAAGACACAATTGAATACACAGTATTCGTACGCTTTGGTATTCAATGGGAAGAACTAGATGCAGTCGCTTATGTTGACTCAGATAGCGCTGATTCCTAAAATATAACAATCACGTACTAGGGAGGGCGGTATAAAAACCGTCCTCCTTATTGTTATTCTGGTATAATTACAAATGAGTACAGGAGAATTATGAATACAACAATGGAAGAACTATCAACTAAAAGTGTCTTAGCATTAAAGTCATATGCTAAAAAAAATAATATAGAACTTTTTGAAGCAACTACCAAACTTGAAATTTTAGAAATCATTGCTAGTTGGTTTCCACCAGAAAATAAAGAAGAGCGTGTAGAAGAAGTGGATAAGGCTGAAAACATAACAAACAAAGTAGCCTTATATTCAGATAAAAATCTTCACATGGATAATTTAGGTGCATTAAAAGTGGGGTACAACATAGTATCAAAGGAGGCATCGGAAAAGTGGCTAACTCATAGGCTAGTACGTATAGCGTCGCCTGAAGAAGTAGCATCTTATTACCGTAAAGATTAATGTCAACAGTACTTCGCTTACCACCATACCCGCTTTCCGTAACCTATAAGGTTCCAGACGAAACAGCAGACTATATACTTGTCATTGAAGATGTTCCAGAGCAAACAGAAATTGAAGAATTCATTAGTGGAGAATCTGGATTAACATCTTCTTCAGAAGGAACAATTACATATGAGTTAAATGGAGATTTTGTAAAATATGACAAATCTTATGCAGTTACTATTTATGAAGACATTAATGGAGAGCGTGGTGACATTGTAGTTGAAGATAACCTACAGATTGAGCGCCCATACGTAGATCCAACAGAACTGGCAATTGCAAACAATGAAACCTCTGCAACAGATATTGCCAAGTATAAAGAATATGAATCGTTAGCACGAGCAATTATTGATACTATAGTTGACGGATTTTATTATAAACGCAAATATCTTGAGGTAGTTGGACAAGAAACAGACTATATTCCACTTTGGGATAGAACACATAAAATTTTAAAGGCATATGAAAATGCAGAACTGGTTTACGATATTAATGATTCAGATGGACCAGCATTAGGCGATTTTAATTATTTAATTACTAAAGATAAAACTGCAATTACAAAAGACCCAGTACAAGCAACAGATTCTTTAAATAGGGCAGAAAGACGTCCAGCAAGAATTCCAGTAGCCTCTTCAGATTCATTTGCAATATTTGATACAGAGGATAGTGGAAATGTTCAGACCATCACCGCTGGCGTAGGATTTCCAAATGGAACAGATTATATTTTCTTAGTAGAAACAGGATATAAGGTGGTTCCTATTGATATTCAAGATGCTACAAAGTTATTGATTAATGATATTAAATGTGGCAAATTAGATTATTATAAGAGATATGTAAAAAACTACAGCACTGATCAATTTAAAATTGAGTATGACAAGAGAATGATTGAGGGTACTGGAAATATTATTGTAGACAAAATTTTGTCTAAGTATGTTGATAATATTGTTCGTCCTGGAGTTTTATAATGAACTCATGTGAAGTTACAGACTTTATGTATCCAATGAAGGCTGATGTATATTTTCCAATTCTTACACAAGGGGAATATGGTCAACCTAAAAAGGATTGGGTTTATGATAGAACTATAATCTGCAATGCAACACCAGTAGGTGGTTTAGGAACAGAAGATATTAAACCAGAAGCATTTTTACAATATGAAAATAAACTTATTGCAAGGACCCAAAATGACCCCAGACTTTCTTCAAATAATGCTAACAATGCAACAACAAATATACTTGTAACAAATGTTAGAGATGCAAGTGATAACACAATTTATAAAGAAACTGCTGGGCCAAGATCTGGCAGAGGAACTATTTATGAGATAGCAACAGTTGAGCCATTTACTGGACCATTTGGATCTATAGAATATTATAAAATGCTATGGCGTAGAACTGAAAATCAGACTGTAGGTGACTAATGATAGTTACAATGAATACAAAACTTTTTGATAAACAAATGAAAAATATTATTGACTATTCTGTTGGATTTTTAGATGGTATTCATAAAGGTAAAAAAGTATTTTTAGATAGGTTAGGCCTCGGAGTGATTCAGGCTCTTGCACAATATGTTGATGTTGAAGCAAGATCAAATCCAAAAGCATTGCACCATATTTATGAGTGGAATCAAACTGGTAGCCCAAATGCAAGATTGTTTGATTTAAAATATACTGTTAGTAATCTTGGATTGTCTATTAATTCTTCATTTAGACAGTCAAGAACGGTGTCTGAAAAAATGACTGTGCCATTTTATAATAAAGCAAAGATTATGGAAAATGGTGTTCCAGTTACAATTGCGCCAACTAAATCTAGGGTGTTAAAATTTGATGGACCAAGTGGAGAAGTTTTTACAAGTAAGCCAATTACCGTAGACAATCCTGGGGGAGATATGGTTTATGGAAGTTTTGAAAAAACAGTAGATGAGTTTATCTTAAGATATTTTAAGCAATCATTTTTAAAGGCTTCTGGTATTTATGATTATATTAAAAAGCCAAAACTTTATAAGGCAAACATGAAGGCTGGATCAAGAATGGGTAGAAGCAAGGGTATTGATACAGGGTTTAAATGGATTGCTAATGCAACAATTGGGGTAGAATAAGACTATGAGTATATTAACGGACACTGGTTTTCCACCCACATTTTTAAATAGATATGTTTTGTCTGAGTTAGCATTTTATGAACTTGTAGCAGAATCAGATTTATTATCTCCAGGTGTAAATCCTATGGTTCCAGCACAAATTCCAACCAATATTGAAGATTTATATAATGATAGTATTCAAATTAGGCAAACAGAAAGCCCAGTATTAATTGTCTATGATAGATTGATGAGATTTAGACCTACCCCTTTTTATGCTCATAAAAGAGAACAGTTGATCTATTTTATATACTCTACGGATGTTGGTAAATTAATAGACTCAGTTCGTGTTATTTCAAATGCCCTTGATCGTGAAGACGCCTCAGCCCAAGACATCAACTCCTACAGTCTTTCAAATCCAATACTAAACTCCGCTGGAGAAGTATCTATCCCATATAACATTTATTTTCACAATACCAGGGTATATCAGGCGGACGAAAGTAGGGACGTAGCAGAGTTGGCATCCGCAAGAACCCTTTTTGTTAACAAACTAATTATTGAGTATGACTATCACATCAAGACTGAGCCAGATTCTAGATATACATAAACAGCGGTATAATAGGTTTTGAGGAAACACGCCAAACAACTTAATATACTTTATGAAAGAGGTGAAATAATATGCCATATAGCCGTGGTACGTCAAACAACATTATCGTTGGTGCAGCAGCACTTTTCGTTGCTGATACAACTCTAACTCCAGGTACACTGGAGGCTTTTGACGCAAGTGAGTCTTTTAAAGATACACTTTCAGATGAAGCAGATTACACTAACATAGGTTACACCATGAACGGTCTAGAATTGCAGTTCCAACCAGACTTCGGTGAAGTCCAGGTAGACCAAATTCTTGACGTTGCAAAACTATATAAGCAAGGTATGCAGGTTAATCTTGCTACCGCTTTTGCTGAAGCAACACTAGAAAACTTGCTTCTTGCATTAGCATTTTCTGATGCACAACTTACAGGAAACAAGGCAGCATCTACAGGTCAGACACTTAATCTATCTGCAGGTGAACTTGGAGAATGTCCAGTAGAACGAGGAATCGTTGCTGTTGGACCAGGAACTGGAGATTGCGACAACTCTGACTCTGTTGAGCGTGTTTACACAGCATATCGTGCTCTATCAATTGAGAACGTAACTGTATCCGCAAAGCGTGACGAAGCGTCAATGTTTGAAGTTTCATTCCGTCTTCTTCCAGAAGATGCGTCAGGATCATACGGTAAGATCGTAGATCGTACATTTGGTCAATCATAATCTAATTTTAGATTAAAGCAAAAGCCCATCTCTTATGAGGTGGGTTTTTTCTTTTGCCTATGATAGAATAGATAAATCATGGCAACAACAGTTTATCAAAATAAAGTAATAAATCTTATTGATGGAACAGAACTAGAGATTATTCCATTAAAAATAAAATATCTTCGTGAGTTTATGGAGGCTTTTGAAAATGTAAAAAAGGCCGAGGACGATGACCAAGCAATAGATTGCTTAATGGAATGTGTTAGGATTGCTATGAAGCAATATTATCCAGGAATAGCGTTAAAAAAAGATGACATAGAAGATAGTTTTGATATGCCCACAATATATACAATTTTAGATGTTTCAGCAGGAATAAAAATAAACAGGGGATCAGAGGAAACTGTTAAAACTCAGGCAACAGAGAGTGGATCAACCTGGTCTGATTTAGACTTAGCAAAAATTGAGGCTGAAGCATTTTTATTGGGTATTTGGAAAGATTATAAGGAGTTAGAAGAGTCTTTATCTATGCCAGAGTTAATGGCTACACTTTCTAGTCGTAGAGAACTTGATTACGAAGAAAAAAAATTTCTTGCTGCAATTCAAGGGGTAGATTTAGACAAACAGTCTGGATCGTCACGAGGCCAAAAGGAGTGGGAAGATATGAAGGCTAGAGTATTTAGCAAAGGTGCAACAAATGATAGTAAAGACATCTTGGCACTCCAAGGACAAAATGCTAAAAAAGCAGGGTTTGGTATTGGCATGGGATTAGAGTATGAAGATTTGACAAAATAAAATAATAGGTATGTGATAAACTATAAGAATGGAAAAAACTAAAAAAATGAAAAAAGGCTTTTGGGATTCAGTTTGGGCTGGAAACCATTCATATGTTAGTAAAAATAGTACAAAAGAATTGCCATGGGAAACGTATACCTATGATAAAAATTTGGAAGAATTTGTAAATCAAAATAATATTGAAGAATATGATGTTCTTGAACTTGGATGTGGGTCTGGAAATGATACATTATTCTTATCAAAAAAAGCAAAAAGCGTAACTGCCATAGATGTATCTGAGGTTGCAATAAATATTGCTAAGGAAAATAATGTCGGTAGAAATAACGTAGAATTTATTGTGGGAGATTTACACTTTGATTTGCCAGACAAAAAATATGATCTTATATATGATAGGGGTTGTTTTCATAATAATTTAGATATAATAAATACTTATTTTAAAATTTTGTACTCAAGGCTAAAGCCTGGTGGAAAGGCAATTTTAATTTCTGGTAATCTAAATAATAAAAATAACAGATATACCACACCAGATGCCATAAACATCTCAGCAGTAGAATTACCATCCTCTGGCTTATTTCATATAAAATATGTAAAAGAAATAGTGCACGAACTAAACAAGAATTATGAAAACTGCCTAGGCTGGTTTTTTGTTTTAGAAAAAATAGACCCCTTTATTTAATTACCTCCCATATTTAGTTTTTTAGGCATTTAAGGCATTAAAAATACTTGTAAAAATAAGGCCCTTACATGATATAATTAACATAGCCTATAGGAGGAAAAATCAATGGCAACAAGCACGTATGAAGAGGTAGAACTAGTTCTTTTGGACGGTACAAAGATTAAGGCAAGACCGCTTAAAATCTCATTACTTCGTCCATTTATGAAGAAGTTTTCAGAACTAGCAGAGGTGGCAGAAGATAATGACAAGTCAACGACTGTCCTTATTGATTGTGTTCAAATTGCTATGAAGCAATATAAGCCAGAAATTGCAGATGATGCTAAAAAGTTAGAAGAGAATATTGATCTTCCAACTGTTTATAAGATTATTGAATCTGCTTCAGGGGTAAAACTTCAAGATGCAAATGCACTCTTGAACACAGTTCTTGCAAACAATTAAACAATGAGGTGACAAATGAGTGATGTTAATGCCAAAATTGGCGTACAAATTGATACGTCGCAGGCGTTAGCGGAACTTAAAAGTTTACAGCGACAGTTAGCACTATTCCATACTTCGGTATCAAAGGGTAGTGCTTCTGCTGCTGCTCAACAAAGAAACATGCAGCAGAATCTGCTGAACTCAATAAATGCTACTGGTAAATTCTCAGCACAGATGGGTGTCGTTAGAACATCCACAGAATCTTTCACAAATGCTCTTGAAAAAAACAAACTTTCAATGCGGGAATATTTCCGTTATGCTGGCGGATCTACAAAAACATTTGGAAGATTATTTAAATCAGAATTTGACACAATTGGCAAAGTAGCACAAGATCGTGTAAAAAGATTACAAACACAATATATTAAGTTAGGCCGTGATGCAAGCGGTGCAATGAAGGCTATCTCTGTTACTCCAACTAGCCTAAATATGAAAGACTACGGAACACAGGTTGCATTAGCAGCACAAAAGCAAGCATTATTCAATCAGTTAGTAAAACAAGGATCTACAAATCTTTTAAACTTTGGTAAAAATACACAGTGGGCAGGTCGCCAACTTATGGTTGGTTTTACAATTCCTCTTGCCTATCTTGGAACTGTTGCTGGAAAAACTTTTATGGATCTTGAAGCACAAGCCATCAGGTTTAAGCGTGTATATGGAGATATATTTACAACAACAGAACAAACAAATGAGGCTCTTGAAAATGTAAGACAACTTGCAGAATCATTTACTAAGTATGGAATTGCAGTTGTAGATACGATGAAGATGGCAGCAGATGCTGCAGCAATGGGTAAGACTGGTGCAGAACTTACAGCGCAGGTAGCCCAAGCAACAAGACTTGCAGTTCTTGGTGGTGTAGAGCAAGGACAGGCTCTAGAAACAACTATATCTATTACAAACGCATTTGGTACAGCAGCAGAAGATTTGGCAAAAAAGATTAACTTCCTTAACGCAGTTGAAAACCAAACAGTCGTATCTATTGAAGATTTAACTATTGCAATTCCTAAAGCAGGTCCAGTTGTAAAACAACTTGGTGGAGATGTTGAAGATTTAGCATTCTTTTTAACAGCAATGAAAGAAGGCGGAATCAATGCATCAGAAGGTGCTAACGCACTTAAGTCTGGTTTAGCATCACTCATTAATCCAACTAAAAAAGCATCTGAAATGCTTGCAGATATGGGAATTAATATCAAAGCAATTGTTGAAGGTAATCAGGGTGATATTAAGAGTACAGTTATTGACTTTTCAAGAGCGCTGGATACTCTAGACCCACTTAATCGTGCTCGTGCAATTGAGCAGTTATTTGGTAAGTTTCAGTTCTCACGTTTATCAACATTGTTTCAAAACGTAACAAAAGACGGAACACAGGCTGCAAAAGTTCTTGGATTAACAACAAATTCTGTTGAACAACTTGCAATTATGTCTGAAAGAGAACTTGGAGTTTTAGAGGATGCAGTTGGAACTAAGTTTAAAAAAGCAATTGAGGATCTTAGATTAACACTTGAACCAGTTGGCAAAACATTTTTAGAGGCAGTAACACCAATTGCACAATCAGTTGCAGGTTTGCTAGATAAGTTTAATAATCTTGGAGATGGCACAAAGAAGTTTATTGTAGTTGCAACAACGCTGGTTGGAATTATTGGTCCAGTATTATTAATGACTTTTGGTTTATTAATGAACGCAGTAGCAAACGGAATAAAACTATTTGCAATAATGCGTACAGGATTTTTAAAACTTGGTGGAAATAGCAAAATTCTTGCAGAACAAACAAACTATTTATCGGTAGAGCAACTAGAGGCTGCAACAGTAGCAGCATCATTAAACCAAGCACATAATAGACTCACACAACAATTTAATATTGAGGCATCTGCTGTAAGAGCACTTCGTCAAGCATATATTGATGCAACAGTCGCTGCAGCCAACTTTGCAAGAACAAATCCAGGAATGATGATGCCTGGCAGAGGCGGGGCACCAAAGAAATTTGCAAGAGGAACTGCATCTGTACCAGGAAGAGGTAACAAAGATAATGTTCCTGCAGTGCTTATGCCTGGAGAAGCGGTAATTCCAACAGACATTGCACAAAATCCACAAGTCCAGCCAATTATTGAAGCATTGCTTGGCGGTAAACTTCAGGCATTTGGAACTGGAACTGGAGATGCACAACCATTTGCTAACTCTCCAAAGTTCCAACCAAAGATGGATCTTAGTGGGCCTTCAGCACAAGTTCTTAATACTAACCCAAGCCAAATAAATAGTCTTCTTTTGGGCAAATCAGCATTTACAGAAACCAACGAAGCCTTTGCTGCAAGAAACGCAGCACTTCTCGCAAGAATGCAAGGGGCAAAATCTCAAACAAAATCAAACCTAGTATTTGGACATGCTGTAGATCATAAACAGATTTCTGGAACAAAGGTTTCAGAGCAGTTTAGAAAACTTGGTTTTGGAAGAGAAAACCTATACACTGCTGTTGGGTTTGATATTCCTAAAGAAATGAATGGGCAACTAAATAGAAAAAATTCAACAGTTACTGCTGGAGAATATAGACGAGCAATTCTTGATGATAACTCTTTAAGAACAATGACAATAAGTCTTTCTAAGCAGGGAATTCCAGATACAGATGCGCTTAGAGTTGCAAAAGAAATTAGAACTAATTTATTAAAATCTTTAAATTCTTTACCAGATAATGCTTTAATTAATGACAAGATGATTTATTCTAGAATGGGTAATGAAAGGTCTGGAATCATGGGTGCTCTTGCAAAATCTGCAGACCCAATTGTATCTAGATCAGCAAGAACCTTGCTTGGTGCAGCATCTACAAGTGCTGTTGGTGGATCAAGCATTAAAACAGATAAATTAAAATCAATTGATGATGTTATTAAGGCTGTACAAAAAACTAATTCAAATCCAATATTAGTTAAAAAATTAAATGAATTGAAAGCAATTGATCCAAAACTATTAATTCCAACCAGTTTAAATGATAAAGGTGAAATTGTTGCTTACCGCAGACCTGAAATAACAGGTGGAAAAATTACAAAGAATAACGTAATTAATGGACTAATTGATGGTAAGTTTAAATCACAAAGAGAGTTCCTTGGTGGAGGAAGACAAGTTCTTAAAATTACTAAATCAATGAATGATCGTTTTGATAGATTAATTGGTAAACAACCTCAAAAAGAAACTGTTGCTGTTAGAGCAAGAGGAGAGTACAAGGTTGACGCAAAGGGTAATTTAACCCCACTAACTGGACAAAACACCGAAAGAAAACCAGCATCCATTCAAACAACAAGTAGAAATGTTTCAGACAATAGAACAACAACACTTAATCCAAACGAAACTGTAGTTCAAAGAATCCGAAGACTTCGTGGGTTTGCAAATGCACCACAAGTTGATCCAAAAACTGGAAGCACAACAATGGGAGAAGTATCCCAATCAGCAAGACTATCTCGTGCACAGTTGTTGGCAGCGGTAGAAAAAATAAGTTTAAAAGAAGCCAAAAGACGTATAGCAGCAGAAGGCAAACTAACAAATGCAATGAATGAGTCTACAGAGGCTCAAAAGACAACAAAGCAAAAGTTATCAGAGTTTAGTTCAAAGGCAAGTCTTGGTATAGGTGCAGTTTCTGGACTTACAATTGCAGCATCTTTTGCTGGCGGTAAATTAGGAGAAATGGCTCAAACAATAATGCCATTTGTTTTTGGATTACAAGGTATAGTTGCATTACTTCCAATGCTTGCAAATCCATGGGTTGCAGCAGTAGCAGCAATTGCTTTGGTTGGTGGAACATTATATAAGATGTCAAAAGACATGGAAAAAGCAAGGCAAGAAGGAATTAATCTTTCTAATGCAATGAGTATGACTTCAAAGAAAATTGTTGATCTATCTGTAATATCTGGAACTGTTAGCGCAAGTGAAGAGGCTGCTAGAAGAAGAAAGAATATCGTTTCTGGAACAGTTGAGGGACAAAGGCAATTTGGACAAAATGTATTGGGTAGTGAATTTGGAAAACAAATACTTGCAGATATAGAAATTCAATCTAAAAATGGTCAATCTATTAAGCAAATATCTCAAAATTTAGCCAATAACTTAGCAGTAGCAGTTGCTCAAGGTGCAGTAACAACAAGCCAAGCAAGAAGTATTGCTGCAGCCCTTGGAGAAGAACTTGGAAGTTATGAAATACCAGCGCTTGTTAGCGGCAAACTTGTATCACTTCTTGGTCCTAATGGAGAAAACCTCACTACGGATCCTTTGCAGGTAACATTAGAAATACAAAGATCCTCAATGGACAAGCAGGCGCAAGCATTTCAAACTGCAATAAAAGGAGTGCTAGAAAATAAAAATACATTTGCTGGTGCAAAATTAGACATGGCTCCAACAAGTATTTTTGATAGATTTAAAAATTTATTTGACCCTACAACACTTTTTGATTATTTTGGAGAAAGAAAACAATCTGCAAAACTTACATCAGCAGCAGTTCAATTAGGCTTACAAGAAGTAGCACAAAATCAAGGACTTGTAGATTCATTAAACAGACAATACGACATAAAATTAAAATCTGCAAAAACTGAACAAGAAATAAATACAATTCAAGGACAACGAAAAGATGCTCTTAATCAGTTGAATGCCAATAATGCAAATGCTTTAAACTTATTAATTAAACAAAAAGATCAGTTGGGCGTAGATGGGTTTACTAAAGGTATTAAGGCTGCAGCAGATGCAATGTATAAAGAAGGCCCTATGGCAGTCTTTAAAGATCAGGCAATAGAAGCATTAAATAAATTAAAAGATTCAAAATTTAAAACAGAATTGCAGGTAGGTCTTGCATCTGGTCAGGTTAGTCCAACAGTAATTACAAAAATTCTTTCAACTGCAGCAGGAAATAAAGGATTTGAAACAGCATTTAAAATTTTGGTTGACAAGCAAGGTCTTGCAGATGCCTCACTAATATCAGAATTATTGCCATCAGGAGGCGCTGACGATACAACTAGAACTCTTATGATGTCATATATTAATAATAATGAAGAAGACTTTAAAACAGATATGGAAGCATTGGCTTTCTTAAATCAAATAAATCCTACATATGGAATTACTCTTGACCTTAAGGCCAATGGAATACAACAAATAGCAACTGCAACAAATGCTTTAAAACAAGTTGAAGGGTTAGATCCTCAATTAACTAAAGAAGTTGTTGCAAAACTTGCTGAAGAAAAGCCTGGAGAATGGAAGGCATTTTATGATCAGTGGAGCATTTTATCTGAAGGAAAAGATTTTGTAAATAAAAATATAAAAGTGGCTTTTGACGTTGTTTCTAATGATCCAAACTTTAAAGGGTTTGGTTCTTCTGCTGGCAAATCTGTTGCAGATATTATTGCAAAAGGTGGCATATTGCCAGGCCCTGTTCCAACAGGCCCAGATCCAGTTGACAACAAAAATAAAAATAGAGATACATTCCTTGATGATTTATTAATAAAGTTAAAATTATTTAGAAAAGAATCCGTAAATGCTATGGGTGGCTGGAACGAGTTATTAAAGCAACTTGGCAAAGGTAAAACAATAGATAACTTTGATGGTGTTGTTAACAAATTATCAAGGTTAAAAGTTAACGAAAGTGTTTTACAATTTGCAGAAGGACTAGATGCAGAAAATGCTGCAAAATTCTTTAATAAAATTACGGATAAGGCTAAAAATGGAAAATTAGTTTTAAATCAATACGGTAAAGCACTTAATCAATTATTCCCTACAATTCAGGCTGGAACTTATTTAAGAGCACAAGAAAAAATAAAAAATGAAAACAATATACAAATTAAAGCATTAGATACTCTTAAGAAAAAAGGTGTTGATGCAGCCACCGCTTTAAAGATGCTTGAAGACCCAGCAACAGCAGCAGCAATTGCAACTGGAAAAATAACTCCTGAAGCATTTACTAAAATGGCTGAGGAAACAAAAAAAGCAACTGCTGAGGCTAGAAAATTTGAAGCAGCACTTAAGGCTGTTCAATTTGAGGCAGATGAATTAGCAGAGGGTGCAGCAGAACAGTTAAGTGAAAGATTTGATTTTGGTTTTCTTGAAATTGAAAGAAAAGCAAGAGCAGCATTTAAATCAATAAATAAAATGACTCCAGAAGAAATGGAGTTAAGCGTTGCTCTAGATGAAAGATCAATTGATAAAATACAAAATACGATTGGTGATATTAATTCAAAGATTAAATCTTATAATCGTACTCTTGATTTGATTGGTAGACAAGAAACTGCAATCACCGAAACATATGATCAAAAGATTGATTCTTTAAATAAACAAAGAGATGCCTTAGAATCAATAAAGTCAATTAATTCATTTTTGATTTCACAACAACAGAAACAATTGGGTATTGCCAATGCATTAACACAAGGCGATATTTCTGCAGCAGCAGCAGCAGCACAAGAAATGAGAGCAGAGGCTGCACAAGAATCTTTAAACAGAATGGGTACTGGTTTAGAAACTGCAGCAAATAATTTAGAAGTACAAAAACAAAGAGAATTATCTTCAATTACAGCAGTTGTTAATGGTCAAAAATTAACTAGAAAACAAATTGAAACAGAAATTACAACACTAAGTGATCAAATTTATAATATTGAAATTTTACAATTAGAGCCTTTACAAAAACAAGCAGATGTAAAGCGACAAATTTTATCAGACCTTGCATTTCAAATTGACCGAGAACAAAAATCTTTACAGATTAATGGAATGACAAGACAAGAGTGGAACTTTATTCAACAATATGTAGAAGCATCTAATAAAGAGTCAAATAGTCTTAAAATTAATATAGACGGAATTGCAACTTCTTCTACTACGGCAGCAGGTGCCTGGGCAAGCATTCTTGAATCAATGAAGGCTGCTTCATCATTCAGTGTTCCAGGAGCAGGTGCAGCAGGCAGTGGAACTCCTTTTGGTCAGGCAGGATCAGCCACAGCCACAGCAACAGGAACAGCAACTAAATCAACTGGATCAACTGTTACAGTAAAGTCTGGCAATACATTAAGTGGAATTGCAAAAGCAGCAGGAGTTAGCCTTTCAGATGTAATTAAGGCTAATCCACAAATTTCAAATCCGAATTTAATTAGACCAGGACAAGTAATCAAGATACCAGGAAAAATGTATGGCGGTATGGTTAAGCCAATGAGTATGGGTGGAATGGTTCCTAAATACCTTGCTAATGGTGGACGTATAGGTTCGGATAGTGTACCAACAATGCTAACCCCTGGAGAGTTCGTAATGAACAAGAGGGCAAGTGCAGAATTTGGCCCAATGCTATCAATGTTAAATGAGTCAAAATATCCATCAATGATAGGTAGTGGATTTGGCACACAAACTCCAATTAATAATGTTTCAACATCTGTAAGTGACAACTCAACGGCAGTGTATAATTATAATTTGGGCTTTAGCATTAACGGAAACAATGTAAATGCAAATGATATTGCTAGAGTAGTAATGAGAGAAATTAAAAATGTTGATTCACAAAGAGTTAGGGGGCAAAGAGTCTAATGGCTACTAGTGCTTATTTGACAGGTAGACGCAGGTATACAAGACCACAGGGTATATTATGGGCAAACAACCCTGGAACCCTCTCTAATGGCTTATATGTGCCTAATGGCATAGAGGTAGGAGCAGATACAGAAGAAACAGATGTCAACCTATTGGATCAGTTTATTATTCTGTCTGATCATAATAGGGGAGAAATGCAGTTCAATACTCAAAGAATTGAGCAACGAACAAGAACAATTAATGGTCGTATGCGTTCATATCATATTGCAGATAAACTAAGTATGTCTGTATCATGGAGCATGATTCCTTCAAGAGGGTATGCAGGATTGGCTAATTTTAATGAAACAACAGGTATAGCACCAAACGAAGGATCTACATCTGAATATACAGCAGATGGTGGTGCTGGTGGAGTAGAAATTCTTGATTGGTATGAAACTCATCAAGGGCCTTTTTGGATGTATCTTGCCTATGACAAGTACACAAACTTAGAAGGACAGGGATACAAGTATGATGGTTTGAACAGATATAATCAAATCATTCAAGTTTATTTTGCAGACTTTAATTATTCCGTAGTAAAACGTGGTGCAACAAATCATGATCTTTGGAACATATCGGTAACACTGGAAGAAGTCTAAATGTTTGAAAGTACTGAATTAAAAAATCACTTTGAAACATCTGCAACAATACAGACAGAGTCTTTGGTTCTGGTTGAATGGAATATGAATATGCCAGACAATATATCTAAACTTGGTAATTATAGATATAGACCACAAGAACAAAGTTCTCAATTTTTAACATTAGCAAATGTTTTTGATCCAGCAGACGTTGGTTTATTTTATACGGGCGCAACAGATGCAGACATTGTTGTTGATGGTGGATTTGAAAACAATGGAACACCTCAAATATTTACTTCAACAAAAGAAAAAAATAAATTACTATATTCTTTAGAAGATTGCATAAAGCCATTTAGACCAAGATCTGGAATTAATAAGGCAACATTTTTTAATGGCAAATATTTAGCAAACTCTGGAAAAGACATTGCAAGACGACCAAGATATTATATGGCATCAAGGTATGACCAATTTAAATATTGGAGTTCTTTTAGAACTGAATCAGGAATTGAAAGAGGTATTGCTAAAACAATAGTTAATGGGAGTTATTACATAGATGATACTGTACCATTTGTTGTATATAAAAAAAATGTTCCAACAAATAGAATTATTGTAAAGATGCAAACAAATGTTGGAGACGTGGATTTAGGAGATTTTACAGATATCTCTAAAACATTTTCAGATCCATTATATGGTGATGCAAATAAAACAACCCCAACAAGGTGGAAAATTCAATATCTTGAAGAAAATAATTGGATTGATGCGTATAATTTTAATGAAAATGATTTACGAGAAGATGGGTTTCCAATTATTTCTAATAATGGATATGTTGAGTTACAGTATGCACTAAAAAACATTCCAGATAAATTTAAAAATAATTTTGTTATAGCAGAAACATTTTCTTCTTCAACATTATTGCCAACAGAATCAATTGATGGATATGCATATTTGGTTATTGAGAATGAAGGTAGTGTTGGAACATTTTATGTTTGGAATTCAACCACACAAGATTATGAAACTTTTGTACCATCTTATGGATGGATTTTAGGAAATGAAAAAATTGATAATAAAACAAGTTTTGTAACAGATCTGACATCACCATTATTTTTTACAGAAACGGTAAACGGAAAAATAGTTTATAGAGAGTTTCAAAATATTCGTGGTTTAAGAATTGTAGTAGAAAAAATGAACAAGTTTGATTCTACTTTTGATTTAATTGAAATGTCCCCAAGACTTGTTGCTAATATCTCTGACAAAGTTATAGAATATAACGTAAAAAAAATGCTTTCAGATTTGGGAAATTCTTCTTTACCAGTAGGGCAGTTGTTGGCTTCAACTGGAAACTTGTCTTTATTTGATGATGATCAAGCATTTAATGATAATAATGATAATAGTATTGTTAGTGACTATATTCGCAAAAATATAAAATTTAATTTTTATGAAAAAATATTAAACGTAAGTGGGTATGATTATTGGGTACCCATTAAAACTTTGTACTCAGATGGTTTTCCACAGGCAAACGTAACTGCTGGAACACTAGATTTGCCATTAAGAGATTTTTATTTCTTTTTAGAGTCTATGCCAGCGCCAAGAATGTTGGTTACAGAAGTATCACTTAGTTATGCCATTACCTTAATTCTTGATTACATCGGATTTAGCAATTATGTTTTTTATAGAAATACGGATGAGCCAGAAGCAGTAATTCCATATTTCTTTATTGCGCCAGACCAAACTGTGGCAGAAGTTTTAAATCAATTGGCGGTAGCAACACAGAGTGCAATGTTTTTTGATGAATATAATAATTTTGTTGTAATGAGCAAAAATTATATGTTGCCAAAAGAAAATGACAGAACAACTAACCTTATTTTGTCTGGATCAAATAATCAGTCTATTAGCGGAATAATTGAAAACCAAACATCAGGAATATTACCTAATATTTTATCAATAGCATCTGAAGATAAAAGAATTTATAATAATGGAAAAATTAACTATACAACTAGATATATTCAAAGATCTTATGGAAATATTCGTCAAGCAAGTATGATTGACCAAGAAAAAACTTGGATATACAAGCCAGCATTACTTTGGGAAGCATCTGGAACTGATTCAACAAAAACAATTAATGAAGTTGCATCTAAGCAATCAAAATATGTTCTTGGAGCAATGCCAATAAATTCAGACTTATCCAATAATGTTCCAACAGTATCTAATCATAAAATTCAAAACAATGTAATAGATCTTGGAGAAAACGTTTATTGGCTTACTAGATACCAAGGATATTTTTATTCTAATGGAGAAATTATTAGATATGATGCTGCTCAGTTTAATGTTACTCTTGCAATTTGGTATCCTATTCAATCAGATGGGTCATTGCTAGAATCTTCACCACAGGTTGTTTTGCCTGGAAGGCTAGCCCCAGTTAGTATTATTGATAATTTAGATAAAAAAGTTGCCAATGGAGAAATCACAGAAGCGCAAAAAGGTCAAGAAATTCAGGCATGGAGAACTTCACATAGACAGGGTAGTAGCAATGTTTGGATTACAAGTAATCAAGAATATCAAAATTATTTTAAATCACTACCATTTAATGGAAAAATATATCCTACAGGATTAGTTAGAATATATACTATTCCATTTTATGAAACAGTTGATGGAATTACTCGTTTACAAGATGGTCCAGTTTATGAGCATGGACGTGCACAATTCGGAACACCAGTTACAACACATTCTGCAGGCATAAATTCTTATTGGTCTAATAATGACTATGTTAAGGGATGCGAAATGAAGACAGAATATTTATTTACAACTAAACTACTTGAAGATATATCTGTACCATCAACAACAATTGGTGCAGCAGGAATTAATAATACAAAAGCAAGACAGACATCAAGAAATGGAACCATAAAAAACTTTATGTCTTCAAGTTATTCAAATGAGACATCGGTTAATAATACTTTATCAACACAGTCTGGAACAATACAATCTTCTGCATTAGTTATGAATGGTCCATCTTTTGCAACAACAGAAAAACCTATTGACTTAGTTTCGTATGTTTATAAAAATTTAAACAATGCATATAAACATTTTGGTGCTAGGGTAAGAATTATTGGAAAAATTGAAAACAATGAAATTCGTAGCCAAACTCCAATAGGAAGCACTACATATTACCAGGTTGCTGGAGTAAAACCAGATCAAAACGTAAACATAGGTGGAGGCTCTGGTGGTTTAGCGGTATTGCTTAATCCAGAAACAAATAATGGATATTATTTTGAAATTGTTGCTTTAACAGAACAAAATGTAGAATCATATTTGAATTTAGACAATAATAATAAATCTAGTATTTCGGTTAATAACGTAGTATTTTATAAAATCAAAAAAAATTCTTCAAACAGTGAAGCAATACCTGTAAAACTTTGGGGCGGATTATCAAAAATTATAGTTGATGACGGTAGATTTACAGGACAATATAGGATGACTGGCGAAGAAAACCCAACGGTTTATGATTTGGCTGTAGAGTATCAGGATATAGGAAAGGTTAGAAGGTTCTTTTTGTATATCAATAATCAATTAATTCAGGTTGTGGATGATCCAGATCCACTTCCAATATATAATAATATGGCCCCATTTGTTCGTGGATCTTCTAGGGTTATGTTTGAAAATATTTATGCATTATCTGAAAATTATTCTCAAAATAGTGTTTTTACAGTTGGAGAAACTCTTTCATCAGCATTTGGGAATAAAGAAATAAATGCTAGTGAATCTTTTAGAAGGTATGCTATGAGCGGAATTATTCAGTCAACCTATCTGTCTGGAATTAGTTCTCAAGAATCACCTAAATATAATTTATATTTTGAAGAATTTGGCTCAATTATGAGAGAATGTTCTTATTTTGATATAAAATATGATCGTGCATATCCTGCTCTTTATGCTCAGATATCCCCAACATTTAATAAAATAAAAGGTTATACAACATCTGGATTTTATGCTGATTCTTATGGTGCTGAATTTTTAATTTTTAATGCTACAGATACAGCAATTAATCTTGATGAAACTAGTGGAAATTATTTAAGAATTCAAGGTATTACATTTACTCAAGATACAACTCACGAATTAACGGTTGATGAATATTTTAAAAAGCGTAGTAATTTTTCTAATCCACAACTAACCAGTTCTTCTCAAATTATTTCTCCACTTATTGAAAAAGAAAAATTTGATAATATAAAGTTAAGCAGAATGATATATGGCAATAACGAGTTTACTTTAGACACACCATATATTCAAACACACGATGATGCTGAAAATTTAATGGGATGGCTTATAGATAAATTAATGGTTCCAAAAAAATCTATTGGAGTAAAAATTTTTACAACTCCAACTATTCAACTTGGAGATATTGTTACAATTGATTATAAAGATTCTAATAATTTAGATTTAGTAACAAAAAATACTTCTAGGTTTATAGTATATAATATTGATTATACAAGAAGAATAAGTGGGCCAGAAATGACTATTTACTTGGCGGAGGTGTAATGTGAAAGCCAATGAAAGAGAAAGTAGGGTAAAAACAACATCTAAAAAAGAACCAGAGTTTACTGGTCCTGCAAAGTATAGTCCTTTTGTTCCAACTACTCCTGTTAAAAATTTTACACCAACAGTTTTGCCTGCTTACAAGCCATCAACATCAAATGGATTATTTGTTGGGCCAATTCCAATGGGAACGGTCCGTACAGAAACTGGATATGTACCAGAAGTAACATCAACTTCAAAATATTCTCCAGGAGATTTTAGAAAAGCAGAAGAAAAATCTAATGAACCTTTTTACTCATCACAAAATATAGGTGGGGCTTCGCTTGTATCAAATAACTTTATACCAGCCGTAACTCCAACACCACTTACTCCATCTCCAATATCTGCAACCGTTATGGCTCCTCCACCCCCACCAGTTAAAACTGCAACTCTTGATATTATTTTATTTGATGACGAAGCAACAACGGTAGACACTATGGCAGATCTAATATTTGAAAATATTGGCGGACAAGAATTAATCAATATTACAAGATCTGACATTATTAATGGTCAAAAAATATCTTATCAACCAATTAAAAATTTATCATCTATACAACAAAGATATAATCCAAATAATATTCTTAGTCTTCAACAAACCGCAGATAAATATTTTGCTGGTTTTTCAATAAAACTAGAAGATAAAATTCCAAACGAGGGTAATGGAGCAAATGGAGAAAATGTCTATATTGAAGAGGGTACTGGCGATTTAATCATTGAGTTTATTAATATAAACAATGATGAGCAAATTGAGGTACAAATTACCTCAGATGGTACAATATATGAAGCGGATCTTGGAGAAATAAACTCATGATAACTAATACTGGTAAAACAATTATTGCAAAATATTTGCTTGGACAAGCGCCAGCATATGCATCATATCTTGCTATTGGTTGCGGTGCTACACCATTGACTACTGGAGATCCACTTGGAAACTATTCAGCAAAACAAAATTTAGATTTTGAAATGTTTCGTGTCCCAATATCTTCAAGAGGTTTTGTAAATGAAAATGGATTAGATAAAATTGTTTTAACTGCAGAATTACCAACAGAAGAAAGATACGAAATTTCTGAAATTGGAATCTATTCTGCTGGATCAAACCCTTCTGCTGGTGCTTATGATAGTAAGACTGTATTTGCTTTTACACAAACTGAAAATTGGCAACATCATACGGCAGAAGCAGCAGTAGCAATTAATACATTTTCTACTGCATTAGACGCACCAGAATATGATAATGTTATTGCAGTTGCAGATAGTGTATTTCAAACAAGCGGGGATAATCCAATATTTTTTAAATCTCCAAGAGTTGAAAGATATGAAAGACCAAGATTTTTAAACAATGTTATTTTAATACAAGGCGATGACTCTGATATTACAATTAATGAAGAAAGTGGAGCGGCGCAGGATCATTTTGTAATAGAGCCTGGATCAAACCATATACATTTAACTGGCGCTAATATTGATTTTACAAGAAACTCTCCAACAGATGAATTACGTTTAGCCTTTTCATTAATAAGTAAAGATGGTGCATCTGTAACAACTCCAGAAAATGTAAGAATTATGGTTGAGTTTGCATCAACAGAAACAGAAACTGCAGAATATGCTAGATTTGAAGCAGAAGTTATTGATGATAGCAGTGGTGGAGCATATGATTTTTCTACAGAACGATATTTTGTTGTAACAAAACAACTTCAAGAATTATATACTAGTGCAAACTTTACATGGAATGCAGTTACTGTTATAAAAATATATGCTTGTGTTATTGATGCAGGTATTCCGTCTAATAATTATTACGTAGCATTAGATGCAATGAGATTAGAAAATATTTCTACAGTAAATCCACTTTATGGTTTAACTGGATATTCAGTAATTCAAAATGTAGATGCATCAACTATTGTAAAAAGTCCTAATACTAGCAATTATATTGAATTTAGATTTTCAGTTGGTGTAACATAATGCCTGATTCAGGAATTAAAAAAATAAGAATAAGACAAAAGAACCTTCCCACAATAGACGTAAATGAAGAGGGTTATATTTTAAAGTATAGGGTAGTTTCTGAAGATAAAAACAGAACATCACAATGGTCACCAACATCAATTGTTCAACCAAACTATACTTACGTTTCTGGAGATATATCTTTTAATAAATCAGGACAAGTTGCAACCCTAGCCTGGGACTCTGTTTCAATACAAAAAGATGGAGTTGAAATTAGAAAAGCACACGAGTTTGATATTTGGTTAAAATGGGATAGAAATGATAATGGAGATTGGATTTATAAACAAAGAATTGATGGTGCAAACATTTCTTTTCCAATTCCCAGCACATACACAATAGGCGGGGTAGTTCAAGGGTCTGCACCTAACAAACTTTCAGCAGAAATATATTTAAAAGGAACTCCAATTACTAGAGAGTCTGCTTTATTATTAGTTTATGAAGATGGTCCACACACCGTTTAATGATATACTTTAATAGGAGGAAATAATGGCAAAAGTACCACTACCAGAAAGAGGGCAGCCTCTTGATGTCACATATTTATACAGTTTGGTTGATGCTGTAAACGATCTTTCTACACAGGTTGCATCTACAACTACTAATAAAACAGTTATAGATACTGTAAGTGCGGGTAAACAAGAAATTAAAACTTCTAATTCAAGAATAATTGGTGGTTATGTTGAAGTTGCCAACAACTCAACAGTTTCTGCTGGAAATGAAAGAACATTTACTTACGATTTTAAAGATTTTAAATACCCTCCAATTGTTTCTGCTACACCAGTAAATATTGGACAAACTCCAGCGGGACAAAATGTAAATGTTATTTTAAAAAGTGTTACAGAAACAAGGGTTGAAGGTGTTGTAAGATTTGGGGCTTCTGGTGATCTATCTTTAGCAGTACATTTGATTATTGTTGGAATTCCAAACTAAAGGATAATTTTATGATTGCTTGCATAAAATGCAAGGGTAGAACCTTTGTTGATAGACAATATAGTAGTATTCAGCACATAGAAACTTATTGCATCGTGTGTGGCTTGAGAAAGTTTTTTCATCCACCAGCAGAAAGTGAAGAGGGAAGATGGTTACTGGCAAAGGAATTATACAGGGCGAAATTTACAATAACGAAACTGTAATAAAGGGAAATCAAAAAATATGGTTTCTAAATAATGACCTGGTAAGAATTCACCATAGTTCACGATCTACTGGAATGGTTTCTTTTTATAATATAACTAAGGATAGAATTGAAACTTGTTTGCGTTCAGATTTTAGGAAAAATAGAGAAAGAGCCTATACTGTTGCAGAGACTGCTAAGTTAATTAATCGTCATAGAAAGTATATGCCTAAGTTAATTAAAACTGGAATGATTCCTCCACCAGTTGGTGCAAAGTTAAATGGTGAACGTGGATTTAGAATAAGATCTTATTATTCAGAAAGCATGGTTAGGGATATTCGTGCTATACTGGCTACTATACATATAGGACAACCAAGAAAAGATGGACTTATAACAAATAATATGACACCCACAAGCCAAGAATTGACACGGCGAATGGGAGACGGTATACTTACATATACAAAGACAGAAGATGGCAGATTTATTCCTGTTTGGGCAGAAAATATTTAACAATAGAAATGGTGGGGACAATGGAAAACGAAAACACAAAGATATCAGTAGCGCTAGGATATACCCTCAACTTGGGTAATTTTCAATCACTAAGGTTTGACTTTGGTGTAGTTGACTCAAAGCGTGATGGCGAAAATACAGATCAGGCCTTTGAAAGAATGTATAAATTTGTTGAAGACAAATTAACAGAAAAGGTTAAAGAAGCAGAAGCAGAGTCTGACAGTAAAGACTAATGGCTGAACGCAAAGACCGAATGGCTTTGCTCAGTAGATTTAATAAGTTTTACCTGCAAAGGTACGAGCAAAAGTCTAACATGAACCTTAACGTAGAGCAATGGGCTGCCGATGCACTTATTGAGTCTTATGGTATATCACAATGTTATGATTTATTAGAATATTATTTTAATATTGCACAAGAACCTACATGGAATTATTTTGCATACAATGCAGAAAAAATTCTTAATGGTAAACTAGAAGTAGAAGAAGATATTAAACAAAGAGCAGCATTAAGACAAAAAGCAAAGGAGTGGCTGAGTGAATAATACAGAAGCAAAATTAATCACAGCAGTACTCAATGATAAACAAATTCATGTTTTATTACAGGCTAATGTTGAAAATCTTTTAAGAACACATAACGATGTATGGAATTTTATTAGGTTGTATTCAGAAAACAATCAGTCAGTTCCTCCAGCATCTTTAGTAATAGAAAAATTTAGAGACTTTACCACAATAGATGGAGTTGGATCAACAAAACATCACCTTGAAGAATTACAAACAGAATATTTAAATGATAGTTTAAAAGATATTTTACGTAACGCAGCATCAGAAGTTCAAGTAGGAAATGGCTCTAATGCACTTGAACAGTTAATCACAAAAACATCAGAGTTAAAAAAGAATACATCTGCTATTCGTGATATTGATGCAACAGATCTAGAGTCTGCACTTGCATATTATGAAAATGTACAAAAACAAAAAGAGACTGGTCAGATTGGTATTAAAACTAATCTTCCAGGATTTGATAATTATTTGCCTTCTGGAATTATGCCAGGTCAATTGGGAGTATTCCTAGCCTACCCTGGTATTGGTAAGTCGTGGATGGCTCTATACTTTGCTGTACAGGCTTGGAAACAAGGCAAGTCTCCTTTAATTATTTCTCTTGAAATGTCTGAAACAGAAGTTCGTAATCGTGTGTTTGCAATTATGGGCGAAGGTGTTTGGTCTCATCGTAAACTAAGCAATGGTGAGGTAGAACTTGACATGCTTAAAAATTGGCATGCTAATAAAGTTGCGGGCAGACCAGAGTTTCATATTATTTCTAATGATAATGGTGGGGAAGTTACCCCATCAGTTATTCGTGGAAAGATTGACCAATATAGACCAGACTTTGTTGTTGTAGACTATTTACAACTTATGAGTCCAAATCAAAAGTCAGATAATGAAACGGTACGAATGAAGAACCTTTCACGAGAACTTAAACTTATGGCTATTAGTGAAGAAGTTCCGATCATTGCCATCTCATCTGCCACTCCAGATGATGTAAAAGATCTCAGTAGTGCACCAACTTTGGGTCAAACAGCATGGTCTAGACAGATTGCTTATGATGCTGACTGGGTAATGGCCCTTGGTCGTGCTACCAATAGTGATATTATTGAATGTGTATTTAGAAAAAATCGTAATGGTTTTATGGGTGATTTTTTAGTGCAAGTAGATTTTGATAAAGGGTATTATCGTTATAAGGATTTTGAAGATGGCAAGTAAAGATTCTTATACTGCAGACCAAGTTCGTCGTGTTTTAATTGGGGCAGGTGTTGACATTGAGGCAGAATATGGAACCGACTATATAATTTTTTGTCCTTACCATAATAATAATAGAACTCCTGCTGGAGAAGTATCAAAAGATCATGGAATGTTTTTTTGTTTTGGATGTCAAACTACACGAACTTTAATTGAGTTTGTAATGCATATATCAAATAGAACATATTTTGAGTCTGTTAGATATATTAAAAGTAAAGAGCAAGAAACAAGTATTGAGGATTCTATAAACAAAGCGTTAATAGATAAGCCAGACTTTGTGCAATATGATGAACTACTTATTAAAAGATTAAATAATCAAGCACTTGAATCTCCAAGAGCAATAAGATATTTTGAAGGAAGAAAAATAACAAAAGACTCTGTAATTAAGTTTAATCTTGGATATTCCGACAAACAAGATTCTGTAACTATACCAGTACACTCCCCTGACGGCATGTGTATAGGATTTGTTGCAAGAACCATTGAGGGTAAAGAATTTAAAAATACTCCAGGTTTACCAAAAGGAAAGATTCTTTTTAATTTGCATAGAATAAAAACATCAAATATAGTTTATGTAGTAGAATCATCTTTTGATGCAATTAGACTAGATCAAGTAGGTTTCCCTGCCGTTGCTACGTTAGGGGCTAATGTTTCTGCAGCACAGATAAAACTATTAGAAAAATATTTTAATAGCATTGTCTTAATTGCAGATAACGATGATGCAGGAATGATAATGAGAGATAAGTTAATTGAAAAACTTGGACCAGTTGTCACTTCTGTTTATATAGATAAAAAATATAAAGATATAGGCGATATGGATGATGATTCAATTAAAAAACTGGAGTTCCAGTTTGACAATTCTATTATCGGCATGTTAAAATAGATAAAAGCATACAAGGAGAAAAAAATAATATGACTATAGTAAAGGGACTAAAAAACATTAACGCCCTAGTTGACAAACCAAAATATGATGAAAATTCACCAAAGGTAAGATGGTTAAAACTTGCCGATGGTCAATCAGCAAAAATTCGTTTCATTGAAGAACTAGATGAGGACTCTGCAAACTACAATGCAGAACGTGGTCTTGCACTAGTTGTAAAGGAACACACAAATCCAAAAGACTACAAGCGCAAGGCTGTAGATACAATGGAGTCAGAAGGTCGTGACTGGGCAGAAGAAATGCACCGTAAAGATCCAAAGGCTGGCTGGAGAGCACGTCTTCGTTTCTATTGCAATGTTCTAGTTGACGATGGCATTGAACCACCTTATGTGGCTATTTGGTCAATGGGTGTTAGCAAGCAATCAGCATTTAATACAATTCGTGAGTATGCTCTTGAAACAGGAAGCATCTCTAACGTACTATGGAAAGTAAAGCGTAATGGTCAGGGAACTGAAACATCTTATACAACTATTCCAGGTGCACCAGACAAGGAACCATTTGATTGGTCCGAAGTTAAGCCATATCCTCTTGAGTTGGCACTAAAGAAAATTCCTTATGCCGAGCAAGAAGCATTCTATTTGGGCTTTGATGGCCCAACAACTTCATCTGCAACCAACGTAGATTGGTAAGATGAGTTACGTAGGCTTACACGTACACACACACTATTCATTATTTGATGGTGTTGCTACTCCAGAAGAATATATTGACCGAGCAGTTGAACTTGGTATGCCAGCATTGGCTATCACAGATCACGGAACTTTATCTGGGCATCGGGAACTGTACCGAATTGCAAAAGCAAAAGGTGTAAAGCCTATTCTTGGCGTAGAAGGATATTTTTGTGCTGATAGATTTGATAAGAGGGCAAAAGCAGAACGCACTGAGCCAACTGATATGGTCTATAACCACATTATCCTTCTCGCTAAGAACCAACTTGGTTTAGAGAATCTAAACAAGATTAATGAAATTGCTTGGACTGAAGGATATTTCAGTAAGCCACGCTTTGACTTTGAAGTTCTTGAGAAGTACAGCGAAGGCATTATTGTTTTATCTGGATGTCTAAGCGGTATCATTGCAAAGGCTATTGAGCATGGAGAGTATGCTCAGGCAAAGAAGCATATTGAATGGTTTAAAAAAGTATTTAAAGATGACTTCTATATGGAGTTAATGCCACACAATGGTGCAGAAGTTAATAAGCAGTTATCAGATCTTGCAGATGAGTTTAAGGTTGAAGTTGTAGTAACACCAGACTGTCACCATGTTGACGATTCACAAAAGGAAATACAAGAGTTTAAGTTACTTATGAACTCTCACGCAAAGGTGCAAAAAGATGCAACATATGAAAAATCAAAAAAGAAAGGCAATATGCTGCAACGCCTAGACTACTTGTATGGCGAAGACCGACAAATGTCATTCAATAAGTTTGACATTCACCTTTTATCTTATGATGAGATGAAGGTTGCCATGGAATTGCAGGGTATAGTGAGAGAAGATATGTATATCAACTCTATAGCCATTGCAGATAAGATTGAAGATTATGATATTAAGGATGGTTTAAATTTATTACCAGTCCAGTATAAAAATCCTGCCAAAGAACTTAGGTCTATTGCTATACAAGGTTTAAAGGATCGTGGTTTAGATTTAGACAAAGTTTATCTAGATAGACTAGATGAAGAGTTGGAAATTATTAAATCAAAAAACTTTGATTCATATTTTCTTGTTGTTCAGAGTATGATTGCTTGGGCTAAAAAAGAAAAAATTATGGTTGGTCCAGGTCGTGGATCTTCTGCGGGATCTTTAGTTTGTTATGCACTTGGTATTACAGATATTGACCCTATCAAGTATGGCCTATTGTTCTTCCGCTTTATTAATCCAGAGCGTAATGACTTTCCAGATATTGACACCGACATTCAGGATTCTCGTCGTGAAGAAGTAAAAGATTATCTTGTTAGACAATATAGGCATGTTGCATCTATTGCTACCTTCTTACAGTTTACTGGTAAAGGCATTGTTCGTGATGTATCAAGAGTATTAAACATTCCTCTTTCAGATGTAAACAAAGTGTTAAAAACCGTAGATACATGGGATGATTTTTGTAGTTCTAAATCAACGCTAGACTTTCGCAATAAATATCCAGAAGTAGAGATATACGGAGAACAACTTCGTGGTCGTATTCGTGGTACAGGAATTCATGCTGCTGGTGTTGTAACTGCAAAAGAACCAATATTTAGGCATGCCCCTATGGAAACAAGATCTTCTACTGGCAGCGATGAACGTATACCAGTTGTTGGAGTTGACATGGAAGAGGCAGAAAGAATTGGCTTAGTTAAGATTGATGCACTAGGCCTAAAGACTCTTAGCGTTATTAAAGATACTATTGATATGATTAAAACAAATCACTTTAAAGATATTAATTTATTAGAAATTAATCTTGAAGATGCTAATGTATATGAAATGTTATCAAGCGGATTTACTAAAGGAGTGTTTCAATGTGAGGCAACTCCTTACACAAACCTTCTCGTTAAGATGGGTGTAAAAAACTTAAACGAACTTGCTGCATCTAATGCTCTTGTTCGTCCAGGTGCTATGAACACTATTGGTAAAGACTATATTGCTCGTAAGCATGGAAAACAGTCGGTATCATATAGTCATCAGGTAATGAAACCATTTACGGAGGACACTTATGGCTGTGTTTTATACCAGGAACAGGTTATGCAAGCATGCGTATACCTTGGAGGCATGTCCATGTCGGAAGCAGATAAAGTTAGAAAAATCATTGGCAAGAAAAAAGATGCTAAAGAGTTTGATGTATTCAAAGACAAGTTCGTTAAAGGTGCTTCTGCCTATATTAGTCCCAATCAGGCTCTTGATTTATGGCATGACTTTGAAGCGCATGCGGGCTACTCATTCAACAAGAGTCATGCGGTTGCTTACTCTACAGTCTCGTATTGGACGGCGTGGTTAAAGTATTATTATCCTCTTGAATTTATGTTTGCACTTCTTAAAAATGAAAAAGATAAAGATGGTCGCACAGAATATCTAATTGAGGCTAAGCGCATGGGTATTTCAATTAAACTACCTCATATTAATGATTCAGATACAGATTTTAAGATTGAGGGTAAGGGTATTCGTTTTGGGCTTAGTGCTATTAAGTACATATCTGACACAATTGCAGAAAGGTACATTGCAGCAAGACCATTTAAATCTTATAAAGAACTTGAGGAATTTACTTTTACTAAAGGGAATGGGGTTAATAGTCGTGCATTACAGGCATTAAGATCAATTGGTGCTGCTACATTTCCAGATAATCCAAGAAATGATGATGAGATTAAAGAGAACCTGTATGATTATCTAAACCTTCCAGAGTTTAATATTACAATTCCATCCCACTACTATGCATTTATTAATGATGTGGAAGATTTTGAAGAAAAGGGTTCTTTCATATTAATGGGAATGGTTAAAACAATTAAAAGAGGAACTGGGTGGTCACGAGTTGAAGTTCTTGATAAGACAGGCTCTGTTGGTATATTTGATGAAGAATCAACGACTATTGAGACAGGTCGTACCTATTTAATTCTTGCTAGCGATAACAGGATCGTTTCTGCAATTCCTGTAGATGAAATAAAAGAATCTTCAAATGCATTAATTAAATTCTTAAGTTATAAGCAACTGCCTTATAAAGAAGACGAAATGTTTGTTGTTTCTTTTAAACCAAGAATTACAAAGGCTGGAAAAAAAATGGCTTCACTTACATTAGCAGATACTGCACGAGACTTACACTCTGTTACAGTATTCCCAACAGCATTTCCAAAAGCCTACATGCATGTTCAAGAAGGCAATGCATATAAATTTAGTTTTGGTAAAACCAAAGATGGAACCGTTATAATGGAGGATGTAAATGTCGGTTAGTGTAGAAGATGTATTATCTCAGTTAGACCCAAAAATTAGAAAGCGACTTGGAACTGGAGAGGGAATTAATTTTGAATATCAGCCAACGCCAAGTTTTGGTTTAAATCGTGCATTAGGAGGAGGCTTACCTTACGGTAGGCAGGTACTAATTTGGGGCAGCAAGTCTTCTGCTAAATCTTCTATGTGTTTGCAAATGATTGCTTTAGCACAAAAAGAAGGTAAGGTATGCGCCTGGATTGATTCTGAAATGTCGTACTCAGAAGATTGGGCAAAACAATTAGGGGTAGATCCAACAAAACTGATTTATTCACAAGCACGTACTATTAGCGATATGGTAGATGTTGGTGTAGGACTAATAAATGCTGGTGTTGATCTAATCGTAATTGACTCAATTACCTCAATGCTTCCTGCTATATATTTTGAAAAAGATTCGGATGAAATGAAAGCACTTGAAAATACAAAACAGATTGGCGCTGAGTCTAGAGATTTTAGTAATGCCTGGAAGATGCTTAATTATGCAAATAATAAAGTAAAGCCTACACTTCTTGTTCTTATTTCTCAGTCTAGAAATAATATTAATGCAATGTACACAAGTCAGCAACCATCTGGTGGTCAGGCCACCAAGTTTTATTCTTCTTGTGTAATTAAATTATTTTCTTCAGAATCTGATAACCAAGCACTTAAAGGAAAAATTAAAATTGGTGACAAACTAATTGAAGAAAAAATTGGTAGAAAGATTCGCTGGGAACTTCAATTCTCCAAAACTTCTCCAGGATTTCAATCTGGCGAATATGATTTTTATTTTAGAGGTGATAATATTGGCATTGATGCAATTGGAGATTTAGTTGATACTGCAGAGTCAATTGGCTTACTTAATAGAACTGGCGCATGGTATCAATTAGATGATGGAACAAAAGTACAAGGTCGTGATGGTTTAATTAATCGTGTTAAAGAAGATTTAGATTTACAAGAAACACTTAGGACAAAAATAATTAATGTCTGAACAAAATTTTTCTACATATGAAGGTAAATGGCCTTGTAAAACTTGTCAAGAAATTGTAAAAGTGTTAAGGTTTTATGCAAAAACTGGAGATGCTACTTGGATGTGTTCGCAAAAACATATTTCAAAAGTTAACTTAATTCCTATTAAAAAAAAGAAAAGAGACTATTTAAAGTGAATAATAAAATTGATACAGGATTTTATAATTTTTTAGATAAAAATATTTATGGACAAAGTTTAATTCATTTAATTAATCTATATTTACCTAAAAATTCTACTATCGTAGAAGTAGGAACTGGTGCTGGTACAACAGTATGTATGCTTGCTCAGCACTGCCCCAATATTAAAAAAATATATACAATAGATCCATATATACCTTATACTACAACATGGGTAGAAAATAATGATCATTTTGGTAAAAAAGAAGTTGATAATTTAAAAATTCTTGCAGAGCATAATATTAAATTTAGTGGATTTCAAGAAAAAATAGAGTTAATAAATTTAGAATCTGACCTAGCCTTATCAATGTTTGATAAAGAATCTATAGATTTACTTTTTTATGATGCAACACAAAGTTTAGAAATGACACATAAAGATATTAGTAATTGGTATAAAAAAATAAAAATAGGTGGAATTATTTCTGGTCACTGTTGGAATATTTTACAAGATGCAATTTTAAATTTTAAAAATAATATAGGTGAAGATAATATTTTAAGTATTCATGATAATGTTTGGGCATGGATAAAAAAGTGACAGAAAAAAATGAATCAAAAAGAATAGGAGCAAAACAACATAAAAACTCTGGTCGTAACACTAAAAAGGGTGATGCTACTTGGAGAGGATTTGTTGTTGACTTTAAAGAAAGCAAAAAATCTTTTACATTAAATAAAGATATTTGGGCCAAGGCTGTTACTGATTCTATTCAGGCGGGTAGAGATAAATCTCCAGCAATTGTTGTAATTCTTGGAGAAGGTAATACAAAGGTAAGGCTTGCTATAATTGAAATGAACATGCTAGAGCAATTAACAGAGGAGAAATAGATGATATTAAGAAATCCAACAGAAATATTTCTAGTTAGTTTGCTTGTTATTTTTTTACTCCCATATCTTTTTTGGAAATTTTTTAAAACAGACAACTATATGCCATTAGCAGTGGTTCAAATTGTTTCTGGAATTATTCTTGGACCAGGAATACTTGGAAAACAGTTTCCAGAATTTTATAATACAATATTTACAGAAGATAATATTAAGGTTTTAAGCGGAATAGCCTGGTGGGGTGTAATGTTATTCGTTTGGACCGCTGGCGTTGAATTAAATTTAAAAGAGGCAATTACTAAAAAGAAAGACACACTGGTAACATCTGCATTTGCTCTTTTAACTCCTCTATGTTTTGGTTCTATTCTTGCATTAATTATTTCAAATTATCCTGGATGGGAAGGTAATAATGCTAGTACATGGCAATTTACTTTTGGAGTTGGAATGGCTACAGCAGTAACTGCATTACCAATTTTAATTCTCCTTATGGAAAAACTTGGAATTTTTAATAAAGAATTAGGTAAAAGAACATTAAGATATGCAAGCCTAGATGATATTTTTATTTGGGCAGTACTTGCTATTATTATTATGGATTGGCAAAGAGTTATTAGACAAATAATTTTCTTACCAATATTTGTATTATTTTCTTATTTATTAAACAAACTTATTGCAAAAGTTCCAGAATCTCGTGATCGCTGGGCAATAGCAATGCTTTGGATTATTGTGGTTGGATTTGCAGCAGATTGGTCTGGATTACATTATATGGTTGGTGCATTCCTTGCTGGAGTAACAATGAAGTCTGAATGGTTTAATAAAAATGAAATGAAAATGTTTAGAGATAATATACTTTTAATTCTTATGCCAGTGTTTTTTCTTATTACTGGTTTAAAAACTGGTTGGTCTGTATCTGGTACATTTGTAATACTTGTTGCTATTATTCTGTTAATTGTACAATTTATGTCAAAGATTTTAGGAGTTTTGATTGCTGGAAAAATTCTGAAATGGAAAAAAACAGATGCTTTTGTTATTGGGGTACTACTTCAAACAAAGGCTTTAATTGAAATTATTTTTTGTACAGTTTTATTAGATAAGGGAATAATTACATCTCAAATGTTTACTGCATTACTAATAATGGCAATATTAAGCACAATCAGCACTATGCCAATAACAAGGAGGTTAGTTAAAAAATGACAACAGAAAAAACAACACTAGAGATGGTTAATGGGCTTGTAGAAATTGCAGACTATATGCAAGATGAAGAACTTACTGCTGCCCTAACATTTATTGCCAAGGTAATAATTAAGCCAGACATTCCTGCTCAAGTAGCAAGTATTGAGATAGTAAGGCTTCAAGCAATAGCAGCAAAGATGGCTTTCAGGGCTACCTGGATGGCCAATGTAGACAAAAATGATCGTGCCAAAAAGAACATATATTACACAGCAGCAGAATCTATAAACAACTTGGTGTCAGCGCTTAAATATATAATGCGCTAACCTGCTATACTTAATACAAACAAAGGATAAAAATGGCTAAAAATTTATTAAAACAAGTTATGATTAAAGATACCAAAAGTAAGGTTACAAATACTGAAGAAGACGAAGGTTTTGTTGAAGGTTTAGTAGACGCAATTAACTCTGGATACCTTGCTAAAACAAAACCAAAATTTACAAAGAAAAATAATTTTTCTGCATCTAATTTAACCTACGGCTCTGGAGAGTGCCCAAGATATTGGCATTTAGCATTTGAAGGTCAAATATTTTATGACAATGCAGATGCTTTTGGTGTAGCAAATAGAACACAGGGAAGTCTTGGGCATGAAAGAATTCAAGAAGCAATAGCAGCATCTGGATTGCTTGCAGAAGATATGGAGTTTGATCCACTTCCAAGAAAATATAACAAGCAAACTCATCCAGCAATGGAATTTAGAGTTAAAACTGATGATCCACCATTTGACGGATATGGCGATGTAATGCTTGACTATAAAGGTGAAAGACTTATTGGTGAAATAAAGACAATGCCTAATGATGGATTTCAATACAAAAAAATAAGTAGACGACCTAAGATGGGTCACCTAATGCAATTATTAATGTATATGAAAGTTTTAAAAATTCGTAAAGGTGTTATGATTTATGAAAATAAAAATAATCACGAGTTACTTACATTGCCTGTAGTAGTAAATGAACATTATCGTAATTGGGTAGAGCAGGCTTTTGAGTGGATGAGAATAGTTTATAAAAATTGGCAAGATCAAAATTTGCCAGAAATTCCATATCGCTCAAATTCAAAAATTTGTAAAGTCTGTCCAATTCAAAAAGCATGTGCTGAGGCAGGGCCAGGCACAATAAAGATTAAACCTTTGGTATTATTAAAGGATGAAGAGGGTTAATTAATGTGAAATTGTGTGAAAGATGCGAGACCCCGTTTAAACCTAAAGTAAGTTATCAAATTTATTGTGGAAACTTTTGCAGAGAAGAAGCAACAAAAGCGAAGATAGCCGAAAGGTATCAAATAACTCGCAGACAAAAAAGAAAAGGAAAGAAAAGGCTTTGTCTTGGTGGTTGTAAAGAACAACTTTCAATATACAATGATTCTGGGTTTTGTTCTAATTGCAATGTAAATAAAAAAGAAGTAGATAAAATGTTAAAACAAATAAAAGGATTTATTGACTATGAACAACAATGGTAATCCCAAAACAATTTGTGCTATTGATGCAAGTACCAATAGTCTTGCTTTTGCTATTTTTAATGATAAGACTTTGGGAGATATTGGTAAAATTAATTTTGAAGGAAAAACAAATTACGAAAAGGTTATGGATGCTTGCGCTAAAACAAAAGCATTTTTTGAATATTGTGGAGGATTTGAAGCAGTTATAATTGAACATACTGTATTTATGAATAGTCCTAAAACTGCTGCAGATCTAGCATTGGTTCAAGGCGCACTTTTGGGTGCAGCAGGGTTAACTGGAACAAAAACTATAGGAACAGTAGCACCCATAACTTGGCAAAATTATTTAGGAAACAAAAAATTAACAAAAGAAGAACAGATTACAATTAGGCTAAAATCCCCTGGAAAATCAGAATCTTGGTATAAGGCATACGAGAGGCAAATTAGAAAAGAAAGGACTATAAAAATAATTGAAATTAATTATGATAAAATTATTAGCGACAACGACGTTGCTGACGCTTGTGGTATCGGGCATTGGGCTATTAATAATTGGGATAAAGCGATAGGGGTAAATAAATAATGAAAAACGTAAAAAGTTTGACCGTTGTTGGCGGTGGGACCGCTGGTTTAGTTTCTGCACTTATTTTAAAAAATCGCAGCAACCTAGATGTAAATTTAATTTATTCTTCAAATATTGGCATTGTCGGTGTAGGTGAAGGATCAACAGAACATTTTAAAGAATTTATGAATTTTCTTGGAATTAAAGATAGTGAAATTATTTTAGAGTGCGATGCAACATTTAAAATAGGTGTTATGTTTGATAATTGGATAAAAGATAAAAAATATTTACATTCTGTTTATCATCCATACGCATCAAAGTCTGGACAATACCTTAACGTATATGGAAAACAAATACCTGAAAATTTAAATCTTTATCCAGAAAGTATTGTAAATAATTTAGTTCCTCCAAGTGCAATAAATATAGACTCTTCGGCACCAACAAACCAGTATCATTTTAATACTTTTAAATTAAATGATTTTTTAAAAAAGAAAGCCGTTGCAACAGGCATTAATGTTTTTGATGATGATATAGTTGAAGTTCAACTAGACGAAACGGGTTTTATTGATTTTATAGTTGGAGAAAAATCAAAATATAAAAGTGATTTTTATATAGATGCAACAGGATTCAATAGAATTTTAATGAATAAATTAGACGTTAAATGGAAATCTTTTAGCAAATATTTAAAATTAAACTCTGCAATTACATTTCCAACAGGAGATGAAGACAATTACAATTATTGGACATTGGCAAAAGCAATGGATGCAGGCTGGAGATTTAAGATACCAACTTGGGGCCGTCACGGAAATGGATACATATACGACAAAAACTTTATAACTGCTGACGAAGCAAAATTAGAGGTAGAAAAAGAACTTGGATATGAAGTAGAGATTGGAAAAACTTTTGAATTTGATCCTGGCGCTTTAGAAAATGTCTGGAGTAAAAACTGTGTTGCAATGGGATTAAGCGGATGTTTCTTTGAACCATTAGAAGCAACCTCAATTGGATTAACAATTCAACAAAGTTTTTTGTTAATGCATAAAATTCAAAACTATGATGAAAGAGTTATAAAAGATTATAATGAATCATTTGAAAAAATAACAGAAAATATTAGAGACTTTATTGTGTTGCATTATTTAACAAAAAGAAATGACACTGAATTTTGGAAAAATATTTTAAGTGTAGAAATTCCAGAGTCTTTAAAATATAATTTAGAAAGATGGAAAACAAAACTTCCAATCGCTGAAGATTTTATGAATTATTCTACCTACGCTATGTTTTCTGCAGCCAACTTTGCTGTTGTTATGGCTGGTCTTAATTTATTTGATAATGATGCAATTTTACAAGAATATAATTTTTTATCAAATAATCTAAAAAGATATACAGAAAACATAACTGCTTCTGCTTGGCTTGAAAGTGAAGTAACAAAATCAATAGAACATAAAAAAATAATTCAAATTATTAGGGATGTAAACTAAAATATGCCAGAATTAAATGCCAATATTCCACCAATTGAATGTTATGTTCGTGGTAATTATTTAAGAAATCAAAAAGATAGTCATGACAAGTATTTCCCATGTGTTATATTTGGTGTTGCTAGTATAAAAAGCAGAAGTCCTTTATTTCACATAATGATGGAAGACGGTGGGCTATGGTGGAGATTGCCAATTAGTGCATTTTGTACAAAACCTGGAGTTCCTGAAGTAGACTTACACAATTTAGTTTTATGGAACTCCTTTAGCCATCACATATCTGTGACTAAATTTGAAAATCTTACAAACCTTAGAATGTCATATATTGATAGAACAAAGACAAGACATGATGGAACATATCTCTTTACTCTTGACTGGCATAATCCAGATGCAAACGTTATGGATGACGGGTATTCAGAAAGTCCTTCTGAGCACAAATGTGGACACGTCATACAGCGAGATGATG
>Ga0207939_1000041_pt1 | contig 52698 bp, 55 predicted proteins | sample LakMenEpi02Jun12_FD_150663 | JGI IMG/M metagenome (GOLD analysis project Ga0207939, IMG submission 150663) | Freshwater microbial communities from Lake Mendota, WI - 02JUN2012 deep hole epilimnion (SPAdes) | ecosystem: Environmental > Aquatic > Freshwater > Lentic | place: Lake Mendota, Madison... | reverse complement strand
CAAGGTCACGGTCATGCTCTATGCCGACGTGCGTGGAACACTCACCGTAGAGGTACGTTCGGCGTAAGGGGAATGTACCCGTCCACTCCTCACCACCCGACGCCCGCAAGTTATTCACAGGTTCACCACAGCCATTTCCCAGCAATTCCCCAGGTTGTACACAGCAAAGTCACAGGGTTGTTCCTCTTGTGATCAACAGACAGAAACGACAAAGGTAGAAGCGTGACAATGACTGATGAGCGATCCTCGCAACGCATTCCGCCACACAACGTTGATGCCGAGGCGTCACTGCTTGGCGCGATGATGCTGTCCGAGGACGCCATCGCCATCGTGCTGGAGCGCGGAGTGGTTGCAGAAGACTTCTACAAGCCGGCGCACCGGCATATCTTCGATGCCGTTCGATCACTCAGTGTGTCGGGCGAACCAGTTGATCCCGTCACCGTTGGGGAGGAGTTGCGCCGCGCAGCATTGCTCGAAGGCGTGGGTGGTCTGGATGCACTGGTGCGACTGCAGAACGCAACCCCCGCCATTTCCAGCGCCGAGCGCTACGCCAAGATCGTTCGTGATGCGGCAAAGCTGCGCCGCGTCATTGCGGCTGCCGGTGCGATTGCCGAGATTGCGTACAGTGAGCCCGCTGATGTTGATCGCGCACTCGACGAAGCAGAGAGTCGCATTTACGACGTGTCGGCTGGCAACGTCAATGAAGGAGCGCATGAACTGTCGCCACTGCTCGAAGAGTCACTGGAGAAGATTGAGGAACGTTGGAACAATCCGGGAGCGATGATTGGTATCCCCACCGGGTTTCGCAAGTTGGATGAAATCCTGTTGGGCTTGCAGCCGGGCGCACTCCACGTGGTTGGTGCGCGACCAGGAATGGGTAAGAGTGCCCTGGCACTCAATATGGCGGTGAATGTGGCTCGCCTCACCATGCGGCCGGTGATTTTCTTCAGCTTGGAAATGAGTGCTCACGAGTTGTCGCAACGTGTGTTGGCCAGCGAGGCGAGCGTCCCGTCAGAAGTGCTGCGTGGAGCAACGCCCACCGAGAAACAGTGGCAGGAGATTGGCCGTGCCATCGGGCGACTCGACATTCCGCTCATCATCGACGACTCACCTTCCACATCGATTGGTTCCATGCGCGCCCGTGCCCGCCGAGTCCGACTCTCCAAGGGCGATCTCGGCCTCATCGTGATTGACTACTTGCAACTCATGGGCGGCGAAGCAAAAGTGGAGAACCGTCAACAAGAAGTGAGCGACATCAGCCGTAATTTGAAGTTGATGGCTCGTGAATTCAACGTTCCGATCGTGGCCCTCAGTCAGTTGAGCCGCAATCTCGAGAACCGTGGTGATAAGCGTCCCAACCTTTCCGACCTACGCGAGTCGGGTGCAATCGAGCAGGACGCCGACGTGGTCATGTTCATCTATCGCGGCGAAGCCGCTGGCGATACCGCGGCGGCTCGTGGCACGGCTGATCTCATCGTGGCCAAGCATCGTGCGGGTCGAACCGACACGGTGAAACTTGCATGGATCGAGCCGTTCACTCGATTTGAGAACTACTTCGAGAGCACGACCACCAACATCTAGATCATGTTCCTCGGCGAAGATCTCCTGGCGTGGCTCCTGTTGGCATTCGGTGGTGCCATGCTGGTTGGCAACGTGGCTGCGGTCTTCAAGCCCCGCGAAACACCACGCGAAGACGGCGAACTTACCCATGCGCCCAAGGCTCGAAGCCTTGCTATGGCCGCACTTGGATTGGTGGCCTCGCTCTGGGCGTTGTTCACGATCGTCGTTGGCGGCTGAGTGGAGCGGGTGACGGGAATCGAACCCGCGTTCTCAACTTGGGAAGCTGATGTTCTGCCATTGAACTACACCCGCGACACCGAAATCGTACCAATTCACTAGGGTTCGTGGACGGTGATTCTCTCCGACCGATCCATTCGTGAAGCCTTGGCTGCGGGTCGCATCGTTATCGACCCGTTGGACGAGGGCTGCCTTCAGCCGTCGTCCATCGACGTGAAGGTGTCACATCTCTTTCGGGTCTTTCGCAATCATTCGCATGCCGTCATCGACGTTAAGAAGGAGTTGGTCGATCTCACAGAGCTGGTAGAGATGAAACCCGACGAAGCCTTCGTATTGCATCCGGGTGAGTTCGTTTTGGGATCCACACTGGAGCGCGTTGCCATCGCCAACGACCTCGTTGCACGAGTTGAAGGCAAGAGTTCGCTTGGTCGTCTCGGTTTGCTGATCCACTCCACCGCGGGATTCATTGATGCCGGATTCGACGGGCACATCACGTTGGAGTTGTCGAACGTCGCAAACTTGCCGATCACCATTTACCCGGGAATGAAGATTGGTCAAGTGAGTTTCATGACCATGACCACTCCCGCCGACAAACCGTATGGGTCAGGTGCGCGTGGGTCGAAGTATCAGGGTCAGCGCGGGCCAACCCCAAGTCGCTACTTCGAAAATTTTCGTTAGACGAAATTAATTCTCAGACTCAGCGGGCTGGCTGATTCGTATCTTGTTGCCATCTGGGTCGACTGTTTCACATTCCCGGTCACCCCAAGGCATCAGATTCACTTGCACTTGCAAGGCTGTGGCGATGGCATCAACGTCGCGTGTAACGAGAAACACTGCGGCGGGGCCTGAAGCGTCACCAGCGTGTTCAGTGAGAAAGAGCGTCGCCCCATCAGGGCTGCTGACCGAAACGAACCATGGGAATCCTGGCTCATGTTGATGTCGCCAATCCTCGACGAAGCCAAGCCGTGAATACCAACCGAGAGAAGACAATGCGTCAGCAACTCGCAGTATCGGGATTGCTTCGTGTGGTGTCTTCACGGACAGGCCAAGCCGTGGGGTAGAGCTTTACTCGCCGGCGACTGGTTCGCGCAGCGGTGCTCCGAGTGCGGTGGCGGAGCGCTCACCATTCTCAATTGCTTCCAGCACGTGGATAGCGATGTCGCCGACCTTCACCTGCGACTCGTCTTTGCCTGCGCCCTTCACGCCGTCGTCGAGCATGATGTAGCAGAACGGGCATGCCGTCGCGACGCGCGTCGCACCCGTCGCGATTGCTTCGCGTGCGCGTTCGTCGTTGACTTTTGTTCCGACGTTTTCTTCCATCCACATTCGTGCGCCACCGGCACCGCAGCACATTCCCTTGGTGCCATTGCGTGGCATCTCCACCACCTGGATTCCCTTGATGGATCCCACAACTTTGCGCGGCGCCAAGTACACATCGTTGTGACGACCGAGGTAGCAAGAGTCGTGGTAAGTGATGCGGTCGTCAAGTGATGCGTTCGTCATATCGAGCTGCCCGGACGCGATGAGTTCTTCCAGCAACTGTGTGTGGTGGACCACCTCGTAGTGGCCACCCAGTTGTGGGTATTCGTTCTTCAATGTGTTGAAGCAATGCGGGCATTGCGTGATGATCTTCTTTACTCCCATGCCGTTGAGCATCTCCACGTTCGGTGTGGCGAGCATCTGAAACAGATACTCGTTACCGCTGCGTCGAGCACTGTCACCGGTGCACACTTCGCTCGGACCGAGAATCGCGACATCGATTCCCGCTCGCTTCAGCAGTTTGGCCATTGCTTGGGTGACTTTCTTGTTCTTGTCGTCGAAGGATCCCGCACAACCGACCCAATACAGATACTCATGCGTGAGTGGCTGACCCGGGTCGAGCACGGTCACATCCAAGTCATTGGCCCATGCGGCTCGGTCCCCTTGGTTCATGCCCCACGGGTTGCCCTGGTTTTCCATGGCTCGGTATGCATTGCCGAGTTCGGCGGGGAAGTTGCTTTCCATCAACGACAGATAGCGACGCATGTCGAGAATCTTGTCGAGGATCTCGATGTTGACCGGACAAATCTCATCACAGGCCTTGCATGAGGTGCACGACCACACCTCTTCGGCGGTGATTCGTTCGAACACGGAGTTGGCATTGATGGTGATTTCCGTGTCCGCACCGAGTGGAGGTGACACTCGTCCACCCGGCGCATGGGCTGCGGTTGCGGCCATGACCTCTCCGCTCTTCAACACAATTTCGCGTGGGTCGAGCGGCTTCCCGGTTGCATGTGCCGGACACACGCTGGTGCATCGTCCGCACATGGTGCAGGCATCCAGGTCGAGCAGTTGTTTCCAGGTGAAGTTCTCTATGGCGTTGACACCAAAAGACTCGAGCGATGTTTCCGCCAAGTTCGGCATGGCACGCATGGCACCCTTTGGGCGATCACGGTCGCGCAAGTACATGTTGAGTGGAGACGTGAAGATGTGACGCAACATCGTGATTGGCAGCAATGCGAGGAATGCGATGAACGTGATCGCGTGGAACACCCACCAGCCCTGATGCCAGAGCTGCAACGTGTCGAGCGAGAAACCATTCACTGTTTGGGCGAGAGGCCAGCCGACCACGCTCCACTTTTCGTAGTCGACGTTCTTTCCTGCAGCCTGTTCAGCGGCAATGCGGAACATTTCAGTGCCAAAGCCACTGACGCCAATCGCGAGCATGACACCGAGAATCCAGGCGTGTTCGGGCTTCGATTTGATTCGGATGCGGTACGGCTTTTGTACGTAGCGCCGCAAGATGGCCCAGACCACGCCAGCGGTAAACACCACGCCAGCCACATCGCCCACGAACGCGTAACCCCGGTATACGTCGCCATGCAAGAACTTGAGTGACTCAGGCAACTGATGATCGATTTCCAGAACCGTGGTGACGCCGAGCAAGACGAGAAATCCGAAGTACATCATTGAGTGCATGAGTCCTGCGGCTGAGTCGCGCAGCAAAGTGCGCATGTACACGCCGGCGCGGAAATCGCGCAGGCGCCGCTTCAGATTCTTGGTGGTGGTTCGACGGTTGTCGGGAGCACCGCGTTCCCAGTTGCGAATCCGATCGGCGAACCGCAACGAACCCCACACCAACATCATCGGAATGACGGTGTAAAACGCAATTTTCAGTGGGCCGGGGATGCCACCAAACACCTCGCGATGGACGGGAGAGTCACTTTCCCATCCGGTGATGGTTGGCAGGATTCCCGACACCAACGTGAACACGCCAATGCCGCAACCCAAAACAATGGAAAGTTGGTATGGCTTCAGCCTTCGCGAACGTGATGTGGCTGTAGTGGTTTCTCCCGACATGATTCACGCAACGCTAGTTGCGCGGCGACGGGGACCCCATTTCGGGGGGAGAAAGCAGTGCGGAAACTCCTCAGCCAACGACGGCGCGGTCAAGATCGCGCACTCGTGAGGCGAGGGTTGCCAGGAGCTTGCTGGCCAGCACAGGAACATCGTGCAGAACACTGTGGAAGTGACGCTGGCTGATGACCAACACGTCGCAGTCGGTGTCGCAGGTGACCGTTGCGGTTCGAGGACCGTGGTCAAGAAGTGAGAGTTCACCCACCATGGAACCGGCGCCGATGGAGGCCAACTTCTTGCCGCTTCGACGAACGGTGGCTTTTCCTTTGAGGATGATGAACGCCTCCCGACCCGGTTGGCCCTGTTCGATGAGGACCCGACCTGCTTTGAACGACACCTGGTCGGCGGCCTTCACGATGCGAGCAAGGTCTTTCTTCGAACACGAAGAGAACAGAGGAACATGATGCAAAGTAGTGAGTGGAGTGACGCTGCGGGGCATGTCATTCACGGTACGCACAAATTCGTGCAAGCGTGCACAAAGATGCGGTGAAGGTTGTCTCAGGTGCCGGCTTGATGGGCAACGGCGTTCGTCGCCGCAGCAATTGCAGTGGCATCGCCCAAATAGAACACCTGTGACACTCGTAACTCGCTGTGAGCGCGATCGTCATCGGTTGCCGGGTGAAAGCAGTAGGTACGCGGTACCCCCGTGGGGATGTTGAGATCGGCGATCTCAGCTTCACTCAGTTTTTCCAGATGCATCGCGAGTGCCCGTAGCGAGTTTCCGTGTGCAACAACCAACACGTTCTCTCCTGCCAGCAGCCGCGGCACCAACACTGTGCGCCACATTGGCACCACCCGCGCAACGACGTCCTTCAAACATTCGGTTGCTGGGAGCAGCGCGGCATCGAGGTGCGCGTAACGAGGATCGTTCGCTGGGTGTTCCGGGCTGGAGCGATCCACCGGTGGAGGTGGCACATCAAAACTTCGTCGCCACAACTTTGTTTGTTCAGCACCATGGCGCTGCGTGGTTTCCTTCTTGTCGAGACCCTGCAAAGCCCCGTAGTGACGTTCGTTCAGACGCCAATCGGTGATGACGTGTACATCCGATTGTCCGAGTTGTGCCAGTGCTCGGCGATTTGTATCGATTGCGCGGGTGAGGAGTGAAGTAAAGACGACGTCAAAGTGCATTCCAGCGTCACGTAGCGTTCTACCCGCAGCATCGGCTTCGGCCTCACCCTGCGCACTGAGCGGTACGTCATGCCATCCGGTGAACAAGTTGAGTGCGTTCCAGGTGCTCTGACCGTGTCTCAACACCACGAGAGTGCCCACGGCATCGGCTGGTTGCGTTGTGGCGTTCACGCCGCAAGGCTAGAGCCAACCACATTCAGGAAAGGAACCACGGCATGACCATGCACGATGCATTCGATGTGGTGGTCGTGGGTTCGGCCAACCTCGATCTGGTTGCACTCGCCACACGCTTGCCACACCCAGGTGAAACGGTGTCTGCCCACGGGTACTTCGAAGCGTGTGGTGGAAAGGGTGCAAACCAAGCCATTGCGGCAGCACGCGCCGGTGCACGCACGGCGTTTGTCGGAGCAGTGGGCCGTGATGCTGCCGGTGAAACGTTGCGAAGATCGTTCGTCGACGACGACGTCGATGTCACGCACCTGGCAACGGTGAGCGAACCGACCGGCCGTGCACTCATCGGGGTCTCAGATGATGCGGAGAATCTCATCATCGTGGTGCCCGGCGCAAACCATGCATTGTCGATCGACCACATCAACTCTGCCTCGCGGATCATTGCCAACGCAAAAGTGTTGTTGCTGCAGCTGGAGATCCGTCTTGATGTCGTACAACTCGCCGTAGAACTTGCGGGCGAACACACCATCGTGGTGCTGAATCCCGCCCCGGCAGCTGTTCTTTCTGATGCAATCGTTCGTTGTGTCGATGTGATCACTCCCAACGAACATGAAGTGGAACTTCTCGGCGGTGTTGCATCGTTGTTGTCGCGAGGCGTCGACCACGTGGTGGTTACCGAAGGGGCTCGTGGCGCACGGCTGGTGAACTCCACGGGTGAGACTCGTATCGCCCCGTATGTCGTGACACCCGTCGACACCACGGGCGCTGGAGACGCCTTCTGTGGGGCTCTCTCCGCGCGGTTGGCGTGCGACGGCGGACTCGCCAACTTGCCCAGTGCATTGCGGGCAGGAGCGGTCGCAGGAGCACTTTCCACCCTGGTAAAGGGGGCGGTGCCGTCACTTCCGCGTTGGGAAGCCATCGCTGCGGCCCTTTCCGCATAAGGCGTGGAGGGGTTTTCAACCCCCCCACAGATTGTGACATAAATCCTGAGCCAAAGTGGCTCAACTTTGATGCGCGGGTCCGTAGGCTGTCGGCCTCAGCTACCACGGAGGTAACACCATGCCCAAGGCCGTCGGAATCGACCTCGGAACCACCAACTCAGTCGTCGCCGTCTTGGAGGCTGGCGAACCCGTTGTCATCCCTAACTCAGAAGGTGCACGAACCACCCCATCGGTGGTGGCGTTCTCCAAGTCGGGCGAAGTGCTCGTCGGCGAGGTGGCAAAACGTCAGGCCATCACCAACCCCGATCGCACCTTCCGCAGCATCAAGCGCTTCATGGGACAGAACTGGCACTCTGACGACATCGACGGAAAGAAGTACACGCCACAAGAAATCAGTGCTCGAACGCTCATGAAGTTGAAGCGTGACGCGGAGGCCTACCTCGGTGACACCGTCACCCAAGCCGTGATCACGGTTCCGGCCTACTTCGACGATGCCCAACGCACGGCAACCAAGGAAGCCGGACAAATTGCCGGTCTTGAAGTGCTGCGCATCATCAATGAACCAACGGCCGCGGCATTGGCATATGGTCTCGACAAAGGATCGAAGGAAGAGACCGTGTTGGTATTCGACCTGGGTGGTGGCACGTTTGACGTGAGCGTGCTGGAGATTGGCGACGGAGTGTTCGAAGTGAAGAGCACGCACGGCGATACTCACCTGGGTGGTGACGACTGGGATCAACGCATCATTGATTGGTTGGTCGCCCAGTTCAAATCCGCTCACGGTGTGGATTTGAGCAAAGACCGCATGGCCACGCAACGCCTGAAGGAAGCCGCAGAGAAGGCGAAGATCGAGCTCTCACAAGTTCCGCAGACCCAAATCAACTTGCCGTTCATCACCGCAACTGCGAACGGGCCATTGCACTTGGACGAGTCGCTGAGCCGGGCCAAGTTCCAGGAGATGACCGCCGATTTGCTGGAACGTTGTCGCAAGCCATTCGAACAAGCAATCAAGGACGCAGGACTCACGAAGGGTGAGATTCAACACGTGATCCTCGTGGGAGGCTCCACTCGAATGCCGGCAGTGCAGGAACTGGTGCAGTCGTTCACCGGTAAGGAACCGAATCGCACCGTGAACCCCGACGAAGTGGTGGCAGTTGGTGCAGCGGTACAAGCAGGTGTCTTGCGCGGTGACGTGAAGGACATCCTGTTGCTTGACGTCACTCCGCTGTCGCTCGGTATCGAGACCAAGGGTGGTGTGATGACACGCCTCATCGAGCGCAACACCACGATCCCCACGCGGCGCACCGAAACCTTCACCACAGCCGAAGACATGCAGCCATCGGTGGAGATCCACGTGTTGCAGGGCGAACGAGAAATGGCGTCGTACAACAAGACGCTCGGCAAGTTCCAACTGGTCGACCTGCCGCCCGCACCCCGTGGTGTACCGCAAATTGAGGTGACGTTCGATATCGACGCCAACGGCATCGTGCACGTGTCTGCCAAGGACCGCGCAACGAGCAAGGAACAGTCGATGACCATCACCGGTCAGTCGTCGCTGTCAAAAGACGACATCGATCAAATGGTGAAGGATGCCGAGGCGCACGCCGACGAGGATCGCAAACGTCGTGCGGATGCCGAAGTGCGCAACAATGCCGACTCACTCGTGTACCAAACCGAGAAGGTGTTGCGCGAGCAGGGCGAGAAGGTCACCGAGGACGAGCGCAAAGCAGTAGAACAGCCGCTCGCCGACCTCAAGTCCGCCCTCACCGGCAGTGATGTCGACACGATCAAAAACGCCACCGAGAAGCTCATGTCTGCCAGCCAGGCATTCAGTCAGAAGTTGTACGAAGCGGCGTCGCGTGATGCAAACGCAGCGGGTACTTCGGCCAGCGGTCAGTCGGCCGGTGCCACAGGCGGCAACGATGGCGACATCGTGGACGCCGAAATCGTCGACGAGAAATAGTCGTCGCGGCGATCAGCGAGTTCAGGTACGACATGGCAGACGACACCACCACCTCGAATCCGGAGGACGCCGCCGGCGCCACCCCTCACGCCGAGGCGGCGTCCTCCGGTGATTCGATGACCGGCGACAACGACGCACTCGGCGTTTCGGACGTGCTGGCTGCCGTCACCAAGGAACGCGATGATTTCAAGGATTTGGCACTTCGGTTGCAAGCCGATTTCGACAATTTTCGCAAACGTGTTGCCTCGCAGTTGGTGGACGATGTGGATCGCGCCACCGGAAAACTCGTCGAGTCGGTTCTTCCGGTATTGGATGCGTGCGAGGCAGCAGCGGCACACGGAGTGCAAGGCATCGAGTCGGTGTGGTCAGCATTGCTCGGGTCGTTGCAGAAGCAAGGTCTTGAAGCATTGGATCTTGCCGACAAGCCATTCGATCCCACCACCGCCGACGCCGTGGTGCACGAGCCCGGTGATGAGGGTAGTGCCGGTCCGGTGGTGGTGGAAGTTTTGCGCACGGGATATCGCTGGAAAGGTCGTGTCGTTCGCGCGGCCATGGTGAAGGTGAAGGGTTGAGTACACAAGCGAGGCGTCCATGACTGCACAACGAGAGTGGTTCGAGAAGGACTACTACGCCGTGCTCGGTGTTGCGCAGAACGCTTCGGCCAAGGACATCACCAAGGCCTACCGAAAGCTCGCGCGTCAATATCATCCCGACGCCAATCCAAACAATGCTTCGGCCGAGGAACGATTCAAGGAGATTTCCGCCGCCTACGACGTACTCGGGGACGAGGCACGTCGCCGCGAGTATGACGAGGTACGCCGCCTCGGACCAGGCGCATTTGGTGGACCGGGCAACGGCTCATTCCGCTTCGACATGGGCGACATGGCTGGTGCTGGTGGGCTCGGTGATCTCTTGGGTCAGATGTTCGGTGGTGGTCGGCGGGCTGGCGCAGGTGTGGGGCCGCAACGTGGCTCTGATCTCGAGGCCTCGCTCACCATCGACTTCGTCGATGCCGCGAAAGGACTCACCACGAGTCTGCACATCACATCGGAGGCCGTGTGCTCAACCTGCAACGGCTCGGGTGCGCGATCAGGAACGTCACCCGTTCGTTGTTCGCAGTGCGGTGGTCGCGGCGTCGCCGACATGAACCAGGGCGGGTTTGCATTCTCCGTGCCATGTTCGCAGTGCAGTGGTCGCGGTACGAAGATCGAACATCCGTGCGGCACGTGTCGTGGCACCGGTGTGGAAATGCGCAATCGTGAGGTGAACGTTCGTGTTCCTGCCGGAATCGACGATGGTTCACGAATCCGAATCAAGGGTCGCGGCGCGCCTGGTCGCAATGGTGGTCCGCCAGGTGACTTGTTCGTCGTGTGTCGCGTGAACCCGCACCCGGTGTTTTCGCGTGATGGTCGAAACCTGTTGGTTCGAGTCCCGGTGTCCTTTGCCAGCGCCGCACTTGGTGCAGATGTCCCGGTTCCCACCCTGGAGGGAGACACGGTGATGTTGCGTCTACGAGCAGGCACACAGCCAGGAAGTCGTCATCGAGTGAGGGGTCGAGGAATCGTCACCAGCAAGACGCAGGGAGATCTCATCGTCACGGTGGATGTGGTGGTGCCGACGTCGCTCACCGAACAACAACGCGAAGCACTTCTTGCGTTTGCACAAACCCAAGACGGCAACGGTTCACACGCACACGTCCAATACGGCAAGGAGGAAACCGTATGAGCCAACATTCCGACCGGGACCACTATCAAATGGCGGTCTACGTCATTTCCGTCGCCGCCGAGTTGTCGGGTATGCACCCACAAACGCTGCGAAATTACGAACGTGTGGGACTCCTGCAACCTGCGCGTACCCAAGGTGGCAACCGCCGCTATAGCCAGGCCGATATCGCGAGGTTGCACCGCATAGCGCAATTGGTGGACGCGGGGATGAATCTCGAAGGTATCCGGCATGTGTTGGCCCTTGAAAACGAAGTTGCCCAGTTGCGCGCCGAAGTTTCCGCTTTGCGCGAACATGTTGCCCAACAACGTGCATCACGCGGCGAGTTGGTTCCCACCCGACAGGTGCTCTCGGTGTTTACACGTCGCTCTGGTTTCATCGGCGAACGCTGAGAGAAGGGATCCCTCATGTCACTTGATCCTCGTACGTGGACCACAAAGACCTCCGAAGCCGTGTCGGCGGCGATGCAGTCCGCAACCCTGGCGGGTCACCCTGAACTCACACCACATCACGTGTTGTCAGAGTTGGTGAAACAGGATGGCACCATCGTGTCGCCGCTCCTTGCCAAGGTGGGCGTGCCGGTGAACAAGGTGGTGGAGAAGTGCACCGCAGCACTCGCCAAACTGCCGAATGCAAAGGGAGGCTCGGAGCCGCGTCTCAATCGTGAATTGGCTGCAGTGTTCGCCGCAGCCAAGGAGATGCAGACGGAGTTTCGTGACGAGTTTCTCTCCGTCGAAGTACTCCTGCTCGCCATGCATGACGTGGTTGGTGTACCACGCGAGGAGTTGTTGAACGCCTTGCGCGCCGTGCGAGGGTCCCATCGGGTCACGTCGCAGAATCCAGAGGATCAGTTTCAGGCCCTGGAGAAGTACAGCGCCGATCTCACTGCACGCGCGCGTGCCGGAAAGATCGACCCCGTTATCGGGCGGGATGAAGAGATTCGTCGGGTAGTGCAGGTGCTGTCGCGTCGCACGAAGAACAACCCCATCCTCATCGGTGAACCCGGTGTCGGGAAGACCGCAATCGTGGAAGGACTTGCACAACGCATTGCATCCGGGGACGTACCCGAGGGACTCAAATCCAAGCGGCTGATTTCGCTTGATCTTGGTTCGATGTTGGCCGGCGCAAAGTATCGCGGCGAGTTCGAGGAACGTTTGAAGGCCGTGCTAAAGGAGATCACCGATGCAGGTGGAGAAGTGATCACCTTCGTGGATGAAATCCACACCCTCGTTGGCGCAGGCGGCGCAGAGGGTGCCATGGATGCAGGAAACATGGTGAAGCCGATGTTGGCTCGCGGCGAGCTCCGCATGATTGGCGCAACAACGCTCGACGAATATCGGACCCATGTCGAAAAGGACGCTGCACTCGAACGCCGATTCCAACAGGTGTACGTGGGTGAGCCCACCGTCGAAGACACCATTGCGATCCTGCGCGGGTTGAAGGAGCGCTACGAGGTGCACCACGGTGTGCGAATTCAGGACAACGCACTGGTGAGCGCCGCGGTGCTTTCCAACCGCTACCTCACCAATCGATTTCTGCCCGACAAGGCCATCGACTTGGTGGACGAAGCAGCCAGCAAATTACGAATCGAAATTGATTCGATGCCGACCGAGATCGATGTCGTGGAGCGACGAATCATGCAACTTCAGATTGAGAAGGTTGCCCTTACCAAAGAAACCGATGTGGCCAGCAAGGAGCGTTTGCATGCACTCGATACGGAATTGCAGGTGCTCGTCGCGCAATCCACGGAGATGAAGCAACGTTGGGAAGCCGAGAAACAAGGTATTAGTGCCGTGCGAACGCTGAAGGAGGAGCTGGACGTACTACGACAGCAGGCCGACCGTGAAAGTGATTTGGAAAAAAAGGCAGAGCTCATGTACGGCCGCATTCCTCAGTTGGAGCGACGTATCTCTGAAGCGACCGAAGTCGAGACTGCGACGACGGGTAGCGAACGGATGCTGAAAGAGGAAGTCGATGCGCAAGACATCGCCGACGTGGTTGCCAAGTGGACGGGCATTCCGGTAACTCGCCTTATGGAGGGCGAGATGCACAAGCTCGTGCATCTCGAGGATCTCTTGCACCAGCGAGTGATTGGTCAAGACGAAGCTGTGACCGTGGTGGCAAATGCCATTCGCCGCAGTCGCGCCGGGTTGTCAGATCCGAATCGGCCGATTGGTTCGTTCATGTTCCTCGGCCCCACTGGTGTCGGCAAGACCGAACTTGCTCGCTCGATTGCGGCGTTTCTGTTCGACGACGACAAAGCAGTCGTCCGCATCGACATGGGTGAGTACTCCGAGAAACACTCCGTCAGCCGACTCGTTGGCGCGCCCCCAGGATATGTGGGCTATGACGAAGGCGGACAGCTCACCGAAGCCGTTCGACGTCGTCCGTACAGCGTCGTGTTGTTGGACGAAATTGAAAAGGCCCATCCCGAGGTATTCAACATCTTGTTGCAGGTGCTTGACGACGGTCGACTGACCGACGGTCAGGGTCGAACGGTGGACTTCACCAACACGATCTTGATCATGACGAGCAACTTGCCGGTAGATCCAATCGAGTATTTCAAGCCAGAGTTCGTCAATCGAATCGATGAAATCGTCCGCTTTGCACCGCTCACCCGTGAAGATCTCGGTGCAATCGTGGAGATTCAGCTACAACATCTGATTGATCGGCTTGCTGAGCGTCGAATCACGCTTGCGATCACGCCGGCGGCACGCCTTGCACTCGCAGAACGCGGCTATGACGCCGAGTTCGGAGCCCGTCCGCTCAAGCGATTGATTCAGCGAGTCATCGCGGATCCGGCTGCCCTGCTCTTGCTGGAAGGCAAGGTCACGGAAACTATCGGCAGTGCCACGATTCGGGTCGATGTCGTGGATGGCGAATTCACCGTGAATCCATCCGACGCCGGAATGAGTTCAGCTAGCTGAAACGTTTGCGCAGGGCGTTGCCATGTGCGGAGAAGCCCTCGTGGTCGGAGAGCGCGGTGATTGATGGCGACATCCGACGCAGAGCGCGTGCATCCGCCGATGCAATCGCGGTTGATTTGAGAAACGTTGCAGCAGTAATCCCCGATGACACTGCAGCAAAGCCGCTGGTGGGAAGCGACGCCGGACATCCCAGAACGAAGTTGGCGGCGGAAAATGGCGTGTCCTGTCCTACGAGTATTTCTCCGGCGTTGCTAATCCGTTGAAGGAGGTCGTCAATGCTCGAGTCCTGCACGGCCAACTGCAAGTGCTCGGGAGCAAATTCGTTCACGATGTCGCAGGCATCAGCCAGCGATGTCACCAACACCGCACCACCATTCACACCCAGCGCTGCACGCGCAGCATCGGCACGATGTGTGGGTAGTTCGACGAGCAAGCGCTGAAGTTCTGCATCGATGGCATCGATCATGCCGCGATCGGTGGACACGAGCACCACGGTGGAGTCGTCACCATGCTCGGCCTCAATCAACAAGTCCAATGCTGCGCGGTGTGCATCGGTGGTGTGGTCGACCACCATCATGCTCTCGGTAGGACCCAACACCATCATGGTGCTGACGCCGAACTGCTGCATTTCCACTTGAGCGGCGGTCACCGCAGGACTTCCCGGACCAACAATCTTGCGCACTGGACCGATGGTCTGTGTGCCAAAGCCGAGTGCGGCAATTCCAGCTGGTCCGTTGGCGCGATAAATCTCGCTGATACCCAGCATGCGACACACGACCAAGACGCCAGGGTCAACTTCACCCGAACCATTCGGGAGCGGGGGTACCACGACCGCAATTCGAGGTACGCCGGCGACCACTGCGGGCACACCAAGTTGATACGCGACGGATGGATAACTGGCTTTGCCGCCGGGCACGAATAGTCCTGCGGAAGTGATTGGGGAGAACCTTTCACCTACTCGAGCACCTGGCTCGATTTCAATCGACCAGTCCGACATACGGTTGCGAACTGTCTCGTTGAATCGACGAACGTGATCGATTGCATCGACGAGAGCGTCGTGGACGTGTTCGCTCACCCTTGCCGAAGCAATTTCATCACCGCCGACACGCAACTGATCTGGTCGCAGCGAAACACCGTCGAAGCGACGTGTGGCATCACATACGGCGGCGTCCCCACGTAGACGGACATCATCAAGAAGGTCTGAAATCTGCGTGCGCAGAGCACGAGGAACGACGTCTTCCATCGACCGCTTGGTGAGTATCGCACGGTCACTTGGGCCCATGGTGGCCCACTCACGACGGCGTAGCGCAGCGTTCACGTCACGAAACTATCGGTGAAGCCACACGTTCTTCTCCCGCTTCTGGTCAAAACCCGAGTAGGCTTCGTCAACGTTTCCACCAGCGCAGGAGCGTCAATGCCCGTCACCGTAGTAGTCGGCACTCAATGGGGAGACGAGGGCAAGGCAAAAATCATCGACTTGCTGGCTGGGACCCACAGTCATGTGGTGCGATACCAGGGCGGCCACAATGCGGGTCACACGGTGGTGGTAGGAAAAGAGCGCTACGCGCTGCAATTGGTGCCAAGCGGAGTTCTCTATGACCATGTCACACCAGTCATTGGCAACGGTGTGGTGGTGGATATGCCGACGTTGTTCAGTGAGATCGACACACTCGAAGCCCGCGGTGTGTCGTGCAAGCGCTTGCGGGTATCGACGCTTGCACACCTGATTTTTCCGTGGCACCAACGACACGACGCCATCAGCGAGTCGTTGCGCGGTGAATCAAAGCTGGGTACGACACTGAAGGGCATCGGACCTGCCTATGCCGACAAAGTGAAGCGCATTGGCGTGCGTGCCGGAGAAGTACGTGATCGTGAGCGTTTTCGCACCCTGGTCAAGGAACGCGCCACTCAAGAGAACTTGGTCTTTGCGTCACTCAACGAACCATTACTCGCAGTTGACGAGGTGGTGGAGCAGAGTGACGTCTTCGCACAGCGGTTACTGCCCTATCTGGACGACACGGTGAACTTGTTGCACGATGCCCTCGATGACGGTGCCTCCGTCCTGTTGGAAGGGGCGCAAGCCACGTTTCTCGACATCGATCACGGAACGTACCCGTACGTGACGTCATCAAATCCAACCGCTGGCGGCGCGTGCGCGGGAAGTGGCATCGGTCCGCGGGACATCACGCGCGTGATGGGAATTGCAAAGGCATACACCACCCGAGTTGGCTCTGGACCGTTTCCCACCGAAGTACACGGCGATCTTGGTGACCGCATCGTGGACATTGGACGCGAGTTCGGCACCGTCACAGGTCGCCGCCGTCGACCCGGCTGGTTGGATCTCGTGATGTTGCGCCACGCCGTGCGAGTCAACTCGCTGACCGAGATTGCGCTTACCAAGTTGGATGTGCTGGACGACTTCGACACCATTCGCGTGTGCATTGCTTACCGTCTTGATGGACGTACCGTGACGTCGTTCCCGGACGACGCCGAAACGTTGGCGCGTGTGGAGTGCGTGTATCACGACATCCCCGGTTGGAAACGGACCTTGCGCACGTGTCGCGCCGAGGCAGACCTACCTGCGCAGGTTCAGCAACTTCTCTCGCTCGTGGAGTCGCACACCGGCGTGCCGGTCAGCGTGGTGGGGGTTGGCCCGGAGCGTGACGACGTGGTGTTGCGAAAGACGACAACGTGATCGAGCGCTACTCGCTTCCAGAGATGGACGCCATCTTCAGCGACGTTGCTCGTTTCTCGCGTTATCTCGAAATCGAGCTCCATGCACTGGATGGCCAGGCGGCACTTGGCGTGGTTCCGGTCGCTGCTGCCGCAACTTGTCGGGCACGTGCACCCAAGGTTGACGAGGCATTCGTGCGCGCCGTTGATGAACGCGAAGCGGTGACCAATCACGATGTTGCAGCATTCGTGGACGTGGTGCAAGACCACATCGGTTTGCCCGAGGCCGCCTGGGTGCATCATGGTCTCACCAGTAGTGACGTGGTCGACACCGCATGGTGCTCCATGCTGCGTGATGCAGCCGAACTCATCGACGCGGCGCTTGCAGAACTCATCGGAGTAATGGTGCGCGAGGCATCAGCGCATCGGAACACCCCCATGATCGGTCGTACTCACGGAATTCATGCCGAGCCCACCACATTCGGTGCAAAGGTGGCGCTGTGGGCACTGCAGCTCGATCGTGATCGTCGACGAATGAAGGCGGCACACTTCACCATGTCGGTGTGCAAACTGTCGGGAGCTGTCGGCACGTATTCGAACATCGACCCGCAGGTGGAGAGTCATGTTGCTCGTGCAATGGGATTGCGCGCGGTTCCTGCGAGCCAGGTGATTAGTCGCGACCGTCATGCGGAATTTCTCTCGGCGTGTGCCAGCGTCGCCACCACCATCGAGATGGTTGCAGTGGAGCTTCGTCATCTCCAGCGAACCGAAGTGTCGGAAGTGCGTGAAGGCTTTGCACAGGGACAAAAGGGCAGTTCGGCGATGCCCCACAAGCGAAATCCGATTTCTGCCGAAACGCTGTCCGGACTGGCTCGAGTAGTGCGCGGAAATCTGCAGGCTGGACTGCAGAACGTTGCACTGTGGCATGAGCGGGATATTTCGCATTCCTCCGTCGAACGGATCATTCTTCCGGACACCGCCACATTGACCTGTTACATGGTGAAACGACTCACACGACTGGTGGCCAACTGGGAAGTGGACGCAGAACAGATGCGCACCAACCTCGAACTCACGCGTGGTGCGATTTTTTCACAATCGGTGCTGCTGGCGTTGGTGGAGGCAGGGTTGTCGCGAGATGTCGCGTATCGAATCGTGCAAGATTCGGCGCGGCAATCCCACGAAACCCGCACCCACCTTCGCGACGTAGTGACCGCACTGCCCGAAGTCACTTCCATTCTTGCCCCCAAGGCACTTGCTGATGCCTTCGATCTGGAGCGTGTCTTGCAACATGCCGGACGTGCCGTGGATGCAGCAATCGCCATCGGTTCATGACGATGATGACGGCGCTTCCTCCGCTTGACTCCTTGCGTGAGTCATTGCGACAACATGTGTTGTTGCATTCGTTGAAGACCGGAAACTTCACTCTCAAATCGGGTCGCTCCAGTTCCTGGTTCCTGGACACCAAACAAACGGCGTGTCGACCAGACGGAATTCTGTTGGTAGCCGACGTTGCGTTATCACTGCTTCCTGCAGACATCACGGCAATCGGCGGACTGACGATGGGTGCGGATCCCGTGGCATTCGGTGTGGCCGCCATCGCAGCCTCACGTGGTCGACATTTACGGAGTTTCAGTGTGCGCAAGGAAGCAAAGGGGCACGGAGTTACCGGCCGTTTGGCTGGTGCTCTGCAACCAGGAGACAAGGTGGCAATCGTCGAAGACACGGTTACCCGAGGCACGTCGCTGTTCGATGCCGTGGATGTCGTGCGATCCTTCGGCGCACACCCGGAGTTCATCACGGTGATCGTCGACCGTGGCGGCACATGCGCCGACATGGCGCGCACCGCCAACATCGCCTACGAGCCGATGCTCACTGCTCCACAGCTCGGCTACGACTACAACTCGTAAACGTTGCCCTCGGGCATGCAACATCGCGCGGAACACTTCTGCGCAGCACTTCGTACTTCTTGTGGTCGGGACCGGCGTCGATCCGGTGACCCCGCGCTTTTCAGGCGCGTGCTCTGCCAACTGAGCTACCCGACCATGATTCGGTGTTGCCACCGTCTCGCGGTCCCGACGGGATTTGAACCCGCGACCTCCGGCTTGACAGGCCGGCGTGAACTCCAAACTTCACCACGGGACCAGATTTGTTTCCAAAACTGATCTTTGCACCCCCAACGGGATTCGAACCCGTGCCGCCACCTTGAAAGGGTGGTGTCCTAGGCCTCTAGACGATGGGGGCAAGGAATTTGAATTCGTTGGAAGAGCATCTGAAATCTACCAGCGCATTTCGCAGGTTGCTCTCGGCAGCAACGCACTGTGGAGGGTGATTATTCGAGGTGCTGGAGCGTGGACTGCAGCAGCCAGCCCAGGTAGTCGTACACCTCTCGTTGGATGGCAGTGGCGTCGTCTTCGTCAGCATCATCAGGCTCGTCGTCGCTGACGTCCAAGATGGTTCCCAACACCAACCGCATCGCATTGATGGCTCGCACGAATCGCTCAAGATCACCGGTGGTGAATACTCGCTGCGGGGTCAGCATCGCAATTGCATCGTCAACGGCCGCCACGTGGGAGTCTGCGAGGTCCGCGTGGGTGAGTCTCCGATACTCCTCATTGAGTTGTTCGTCGTTGTGGTACGCAACCGGGAACAGCCTCTTCATATGTGGTGCAAGTTCATGGGAGTTCGAGGACTTTGCCTGCATCAGTTCGACTCGGAGCTCACCGAGGAGATGAACGACGACCTTCCGCGAATGCTCGTCAATGGTCAGCTGAAGACCATCATCGGTTGGATTGAAACTCACGCATCATCTCGTTGCATTGTGGCCCACAGTCCGTGTTCGTGCAGTCGTTGTACATCCACTTCGGCTCGTTCACGAGTTCCATTCGTTACCACCGCGCGACCTTTCTCGTGGACATCCAACATCAACTCCGTCGCCTTCTCAAGGCTGTAGCCGAAGAGTTTTTGGAACACCCACGTCACGTATGCCATGAGGTTGATGGGATCGTTCCACACGATGACCACCCATGGTCTGTCGAGGTCGACGGAGACGTCGGGCTTGACATCGGTCACCGTTGACATGCCTCCATTGTGCCGAGGGACGGCGCAGGGTTGGTTGGCTCGTAGCCTTCCTGCGCGTGGTGCTGAATCGTCCATTCGTTCCGTCGCGTTTGAGCAAGGCGTTTTCCCACGTCGGCTCGCGGCCGGCACGTACGAAATTCGGCGCGTATGTCGCCCTCACCAAACCACGCATCATCGAGTTGTTGTTGATCACCACGGTTCCTGCCATGGTGTTGGCTCACAACGGCTGGCCGGACACGTGGCTCGTGGTGTGGACGGTGGTCGGCGGTTCGTTGGCCGCTGGTGGTGCCAATGCCATCAATATGTACATCGATCGAGATATCGATCAATTGATGATTCGCACCCAGAACCGACCGTTAGTGACAGGGCTCATATCGCCGCGCAATGCGCTGTGGTTCGCAATCGTGCTTGAAGTGGTGGCCTTTGCGGTGCTGGCTACAACGTCCAACGTGCTCGCAGGTGCCCTTGCGGTTTCCGCAACCTTGTTCTATGTATTCATCTACACACTGTGGTTGAAGCGTACGTCGCGTCAAAACATCGTGATTGGTGGTGCCGCCGGAGCAGCGCCCGTTCTGGTTGGTTGGGCTGCGGTTGCCAACACGGTGTCATGGTCAGCGGTAGTGCTGTTCCTGGTGATCTTTTTGTGGACCCCACCGCACTTCTGGGCGCTGGCGATTCGTTATGCGGACGAATACAAGGCTGCGTCCGTACCAATGCTTCCTGTCGTGGAAACCACCGCCCGAACGGTGCGCACGATGGGGTGGTACACGGTGGCTGTTGCTGCGTGTTCTCTCCTTCTCATTCCGGTGAACAACATGGGTGTGATTTACAGCGCGGTGTCGGTGGTGCTGGGTGTGGCATTCATCGTGCTCACGTTTGGGCTGGGGAAGTCCCCCACCATGTCGCAAGCGATGCGGGTGTTCACGTTTTCGATCACCTATCTCACGTTGTTGTTTCTCGCAGCGATGCTTGACGTGCTCGTGCGTTAGTTCGCCCTCACAAGGTGGAATGTCGGGCCAGCTGCCGGGGACTGGAGTGCCGAGATATCCGTCCAAACTCGCAAACTGAGTAGCCTTGACCCGTGGTGATGACGGCTACACCAACGCAATCCGTGACGGGATCGACTTCTACGTCAGGAAGTTACCTTGGCGCCATTTCGCGCTGGTTGACCCTGGCAGACCATGTCCGAATCGGTATGTCGCTGGTGGGTGGTGCGGCGTTGTGGCTTGCAATTTCCACAGTGCTCGGCGCGGTACTTGGGATCGAACGATTTGACACCACAGCTGCATTGGTCGATGCCGATGCCCATACCCAGTTGTTCTCTTTGCACCAGTTTGCGTTGGTATTCGGGGTGGCGGCCCCGCTGATGCTCGGCGTTTCGCTCTGGAACGTGCCATCGCAACTTCATGCGTCCAACCTCTCGTTGCCACGACTCGCGGCATTCGGTTGGTGGTCGTGGTTGGCAGGCGGCGTGATCGTGCTCGTTTCGTATCTCGGTAACGGTGGTCCAGGCGGTGGTGCCGACCGATACGTAGAGATGTATCTCCTTGGGCTCGGTCTCGTCGTTGTCGGCCTCGTTGCGGTGGCAGTTTCACTTGCAACAACGGTCATGACGCGTCGAAACGGCCAACCGCTTTCTTCGGTGTCACTCGGAGCGTTCAGTGCTCTCGTCGGGGCACTGGGCATCATCTTGACATTGCCAGTTGCTCTTGGATCCATCGCATATCTGTGGGTGGATTATGTGAACGCGCGAGTGGCGTTTGGTGGCGCTGATCTCATTGGCTCGTGGCTTGGTTGGACCATGCGCGAACCACAGTCTTTCCTGTATGTCGTGCCGGCACTCGGTGTGCTCGGTGATGCTGTCGTACGTACCGCCAAGGCGCGCCAACCGTTGCGTGGCGTGATGCTCACGGGTGTGGGTATTGCCGCAACAGTGGTGCTCAGTTCCGTCACCCAACAGGCGCACGTGTTCGCGGTTGGTGCCTCGCCGACAGAAACGCTGCAGTCGTTCGTTCCCTACGCATTCTTCAATGTGGTGCCACTTCTGGCTCCTGTCGTCGTGATTCTTTTGGCGCTCTTGGCGCTGAGGGCAGGCAAGCCTGCGCTGTCGGGCGCCTTCGTTGCTTCGTTCCTGGGTGTCGGAATGATCTTCACTGGTCTCGTTGGTTCTGCTGTCATGCACCTGGACGCACTCAATCTGGTGGGAACCGTATTCGGTGAAGCCGCTCTCGTGTATGTGGTGTACGGCGCAGTGCTAACGGCGATGGGGGCCATCGTGTTGCACGCGGGTACCGTCACTGGTAAGGCGTTGCCCGATGGTCCAGTGATGCTCTTGTCGTTGCTCGGCGTGTTGGCGACCGTACTTGCGTCACTTCCGCACTATGTTGCTGGATTCTTGGATCAACCCGCAGCAGTGGGCACGGGTTTTGACGATTCTGGCGTGGTGGGAGTTGCGAACATTGCAGCTGCACTCGGACATCTCTTGATGTTGTTGGTTTTGGTCGCGTTCGTTGGGTTGTTTGCATCGTCACGCCGGGCAGAGGCGATTGCCGATCGCTATCGAGTGGAGGCGTTGGCATGACCGCTCCTGCTCTTGCTGCTGGCCCTGCACGCCGAACGAGCACGGTGTTTACGGCGACTGCTTTCGTTGCTGCCGGGGTGGCCGCGCTCATGGGTGGCATGTTGGCCATGTGGTTGCAGTTCCGTGCCAACGCCCCGACACGTGTGGCAAGTGACGGTGTGTCACTCATCAAGGACTGGCTGAAGAAAGATGTTGCCATTCCCGAGGTGGCATCCAACACCATGATGTTTACGTTCGTCATTGCGTGTGTGATGGCGCAATGGGCGGTGTATTCAGCGCGTCGTGGCGACAAGTCGCACACCACGTTGGCGCTCGCAGTCACGCTCTTTACAGGTTTGGCAATCATGAATGCTCAAGTCGCACTGTGGATGCAGATGGACATCGTGTTGCGCAACGATGCGTACGAAACGATGTTCTACACCGTTACCGGCGCCATGTTTGCCATCGTCGCAAGTGCAATGGTGTACTCGCTCGTTGCCATGTTCCGTGTGCTCGCAGGTCGAACTGGCGATCACGACGTACTCGCTGGCCACGCTCTCTATTGGTACGCCGTATCGGGCATGTTTGCCACGATGTGGTTCATCGTCTACGTACAGAAGTAACCCATGTTCAAAGTCGGCTCAAAACTCTTCCTCGGGCTCACGGGATTTTCCGCACTGACCCTCGTTGCATACCTTGTTTTCGTCGAGCGTCTGGCGCTTGGTGGTGTGGCGCTCAGCATGGTGCTTGCAACACTCATTGGGTTGTCGGCAGTTGTCATCATCATCAATGACGGTGACAGCGAGGTGCAACCCCGAGACGTTTCATTGGTGCGAGCATCGATGTGGCCGCTGGTCACCGTGGCGGGAATCGTGCTGCTCGTCCTGGGCTTGGTCGTTGCTCAGGTGTACTTCATTTTTGGCATCGTGGTGGTGTTGGCGGCACTCACCGAGTGGTTGGTGCAGTCGTGGAGCGAATCCGCATCTGACGACGCGACCCACAACGAGTCTGCCCGACGTCGAGTTCTGCATCCGATTGAATTCCCGGTCATTGCAACTCTCGGTCTCGGCGTGATCATCTTTGCGTTCTCGCGAATCATGTTGGCAATCTCCAAGAGTGCCGGAGCGGTGGCGTTCATTGTGTTGTCGTCGTTGGTGCTGCTCGTTGGTGCAATTTTTGCCGTGCGACCTGCACTCAAGTCGGCCATCGTGGGCGGAATCTGTGTGGTTGGTGCGGTGGGCATCATCGCAGGCGGAATTGCCGGACAAGGAGCCGGTCTGCGCGCTGACTTGGTTGAAGCGGCAGAAGAGGGTCACTATGTACATCGAGAGTGCGGCGAAGAGAAGTCGAAGTATTTCGATAAAAAGGCGATGAAGACCCTGTCGTTGCGGTCGAACCCTGTGGCAATCATCGAGTTGCGCGATGGCGTGTTGTCGGCGCTCATGACGGGCTTCAACGAACCGCAACAAGTGGTGAACGTCGCGCGAGGTAATCCCGTCACGTTCATCTTCCGCAACTTTGATGACTCCGAGCGACGTATGGTGGCTTCTCTCGGATCGGCGATGGCATCAGGAGCCGAAGTCGTTGACAACAAGGATGGTCATTCAAACGCCAACGAAACCTGCACCCAGTTGATTCCGCAGGGGGCCGAACAGGCGCTCACCGTCACCTATGCCAAGCCCTCAATTGCACAAGATGCACCCCTTACCCTCACGGTTCCAGGAGTCGAGGGCCAGGCCATTGAAGTGGTGGTGCCGTGAATCACCGAGGCTCGTTCGGAACGCGTGACGCCAAGCGCCTTAGCGTTGCGATGGTGAAGGCCCGTCGATTTAGCCAGCGTGTCCTCTTTGCGTCTGGTGCGATCGCTCTCCTTGGTTCGTGTGCGACGAATGCGCCGCAAGATACGTGGCAACCCAAAGGTCCCAATGCCAAGATGATCGACGATCTACAGCAGCCGGTATTCGCAGTTGCGGGAATCATCGGCATCATCGTGGCGGTGGTCATCGCCTACGCGATGTGGCGTTACAAGGATCGCGGTCAGCCAATCCCCGAACAGACGCACGGCAAGCCGGCGCTCGAAATCACCTTGACGGTGATCCCCGCCTTGATCTTGGCGGTGGTTGGAGTGTTCACCTTCCGCGTCATTTTCGACCTTGCGCGCACCGACGACACCGAGATGGTCATCAATGTGACCGGCCAGCAATGGTGGTGGGAATACGACTACCCAGTGCAGAACGAGTGGGGCATCACCCAGCCAATCATTTCGTCGGGTCAGCTGGTCATGCCTGTCGGCACCAAGGTGCTCTTGCGTGAAACCAGTCGAGACGTCATTCACTCGTACTGGATACCGGCCCTCAACGGAAAGCGTGATGCCGTACCTGGTCGCATCCACACGCTTCGCTTGGAGGCAGATGAACCCGGCATCTACGCGGGTCAGTGCACCGAGTTCTGCGGTCTCTCCCACGCCAATATGCGTATGGAAGCAGTTGCGCTGTCAAAGGAAGATTTTGCGAAGTGGGTAGCCAATCAGCAAGCTGCGTATCAGGCACCTGCCGAGGGAACGTTGGCAAAAGAGGGCGAAGCAGTGTTCCTCAACCAGTGCGTTCGCTGCCACCAAGTTGATGGCTTGAAGCGAGCGGACGGAACCCTTGCTATCGCAGCGCCGGATGAAAACGTGTGGTCGGGTGCCGCGCCAAACCTCACCAAATTGATGACCAGGAACACCTTTGCCGGTGCGATGTTCGATTTGTTGCGTGATGCTTGTCGCGACGATGTGTGGAAAGCCGAGAGCACCGAGTTTGGAGCCAAGTACTTGGCAGGTGTCGATGAAGCATGCTTGAACGTCAATGATTTGCGCGCGTGGTTGCGAAATGCTCCAGAGGTAAAGCCGATGTACGCCAACCCCGCTCTCCTCGCGGATACCAATGGCAAGTATCGCGGAATGCCGAACCTTGGCCTCAGTGAATCCGATATCGACAAGCTCGTCGCCTACCTGCTCACGCTCAAATAGGAGATCACCCCATGGCCATCATCGAACGCCCAGCACCCGGCTCCACGGTGCCGGCACTCACGCCTGCACCACCGGCGATTACTCCGACACGTACCTATGGCGCGTTGCGACGTCCCGTCGCCACCACTGGCTGGAAATCGTGGTTGTTCACCGTCGACCACAAGAAACTCGGGCTGATGTACGGTGCCACGGCACTGTTCTTTTTCATCGTCGGCGGTCTTGAGGCGGTGTTGATTCGCCTGCAGTTGGCCGCACCGGATGGCAAGGTGTTGAACGCCGACTTGTACAACCAGATGTTCACGATGCACGCCACCACGATGGTGTTCCTCTTCGTCATGCCGATGGCGGCCGGATTCGCCAACTATTTCGTGCCGTTGCAAATTGGTGCGCGCGACGTTGCATTCCCGCGCATCAACGCCTTCGGCTTCTGGTGTCTCCTGGCTGGTGGCATCGTGGTGAATTTGGCGTGGTTCCTTGGTGGTGCAGCCGACGGTGGTTGGTTCATGTACGCACCAAACTCCGGACCGGTGTTCTCACCTAGCAAAGGTGTCGACTTCTGGACGCTCGGTTTGCAGATTGCTGGCATCGCATCACTCACTGGCGCAATCAACCTGATCGTCACCGTGCTCAACATGCGCGCACCAGGTATGACGCTCATGAAGATGCCAGTTTTTACCTGGATGATCACCGTGGTGCAGTTCTTGCTGTTGTTTGCAGTACCCGTGATCACGGTTGCCTTGTTCCTGCTCACGTTCCAACGCAGTTTTGGCGCGCAGTTCTTCGATGTGGCAGCTGGAGCAGATCCACTCCTCTGGCAGCACCTGTTTTGGATTTTCGGTCACCCCGAGGTGTACATCTTGATCCTGCCGTCGTTCGGCATCATCTCCGAGGTACTCCCAGTTTTCAGTCGAAAGCCGCTCTTCGGTTATCCGTTCGTGGTGTTTTCGGGTGCGGCGATCGGCTTCGTTGGTTGGGGCGTGTGGGCGCACCACATGTTTGCCTCCGGTCTTGGTCCGGTATCGGTGGCGGTGTTCTCGCTCGCAACCATGGCGATTGCAGTACCGACAGGAGTCAAGATCATCAACTGGACGCTCACCATGTGGGGCGGCAAGTTGGTGTTTACCGCAGCGATGAAGTTTGCAATCGGTCTCGTGGTGCTGTTCACCATCGGTGGTTTGTCGGGCGTTACCCACTCCGTGGCGCCGAGTGACACGCAACAGACCGACACGTACTACATCGTTGCCCACTTCCATTACGTGCTGTTCGGTGGGGCAATCTTCGGTATCTTCTCCGGCTTCTATTACTGGTGGCCAAAGATGTTCGGCAAGATGTTGAACGAGCGTTTGGGCTCTTGGAACTTCTGGCTCATGGTCATCGGCATGAACATGACGTTCGGTCCGATGCACATCCTCGGATTGCAGGGCCAACCTCGTCGTATGTACCAGTGGACCGAGGCTCGTGCTGGCGAAGGCTTCTTCAACCTCGGATTCTGGAACCTGATCTCTTCGATTGGTTCGTTGATTCTGACCGTGGGTGTCGGGTTGTTCCTCATCAACATCGTGGTGACGGCACGCAGCAAGGTTCGTGCCCCGCTCGACCCATGGAATGCGCGCAGCTTGGAATGGATGACCTCCAACCCGCCGAAAGAACACAACTTTGATTCCATTCCACATGTGCACCACTTGGATGAGTTCTTCCACCGCAAGTACGAGGAGGATCCCACCACGCATACCATGCGCGAAGTGGCGACTGCCGAAGAAGTATTGGCCGAGCTCGAGCGCAATGCCGACAAGCACATCCACATGCCATCGCCGTCGTACTGGCCGTTGGTGTTGGCCGCGGGTATGCCGGTCGTGGCACTCGGAATCATCTATTCGATTCCCGTCGCCATCGTTGGTGGGTTGATCATGCTGTATGCGCTCTACGGTTGGGCGCTGGAGCCGTCAACGGCACCAGACAGCGACTTTGATGCTCCGTCCAACAACGGCCATGCCGTAGGGGCATCACATGGCTGAGACCGCCGCGCACGACACACACGTCACGAGCACCGGGCTCTCCAATGTGAAGCTCGGTATGTGGCTCTTCCTGGGTTCGGAGTGCCTGTTGTTCGGTGGATTGATTTCCACCTACATGTTGTATCGCGGCCGCGTTTCCAACGGCCCTACTCCGGAGCAGATCTACGACATCCCGTTCACATCGGTGAGCAGCTTCGTGTTGCTCATGAGCTCGCTCACGATGGTGCTGGCAGTCGCAGCGGCACACAAGAAGGATGATCGGGGTACCAATTTGTGGTTGACGGTTACCGCATTGTTGGGTGCCACTTTTGTCGGCGGACAGGTGTACGAGTTCACGGCGTTTTACAACGAAGGTCTCGGCTTTACCACCAGTTTGTTCGGCTCGAGCTTCTACACGCTCACGGGCTTCCATGGCGTGCACGTGACCGTGGGCATCATCATGTTGATGGCGATGGTGGCAATCAACAAGCGCAGCAAGGTGCCTGGAAGCAAGTCGGAAACCGTGGAGATGATCGGTTTGTATTGGCACTTCGTCGACATCGTGTGGATCATCATCTTCACCCTCGTCTACCTGATTCCGGTCTGATTCGATGACTACCGACACCACGCACGACACCGCCGCAGCACACGGCTCGGACCATTCCGCTGAGCACGGCATGTCCACGCGCGGCTACATCACCATCGCGTTGATTTTGGCTGCAATCACTGCATTGGAGGTGTCCACCTACTACGTGGACTTCGGACCGCTCTTCCTGCCGTCGCTACTCATCATGATGGTGGTGAAGTTCTTCATCGTCGTGAGCTATTTCATGCACCTGAAGTTTGACAACAAGCTCTTCAGTTGGATGTTCTATACCGGCCTCTTCCTTGCAGTTGGCGTGTACGTTGCCGCCTTGGCCACCTTCCATTTCTTCATTCGCTGAGGACGACCATGTGGTCGCTCTCGATGTTTGCTGAGTCAGCCGACCTTCTCGTGAGCCCGTGGCGCTTCCAGGCGCACCCCGAGGTGTGGATTCTCGTGCTCTTTGTGGTCGGGTCGTGGTGGTACGCAATTCGATTCATCGCCCCGTACACACCCGAGGTGCGCGCTGGAGCGCCGGCCGTCACGCGTCGACAAGCTTGGTTCTTTGCCACGGCTGTTGCAATGTTGTGGTTGGCGAGTGACTGGCCGATCCATGACATCAGTGAGGAATATCTCTATTCGGTGCACATGTTCCAGCACATGGCGCTGTCGTACTTTTTGCCCCTGTTGACGGTGCTCGCCACGCCAATCTGGCTGTTTCGAGCGGTACTCGGCTCGCCACGAGTTGGGCGCGCGATTCGATGGCTCGCCAAACCCGTCGTGGCCGGGTTTGTCTTCAACATCGTGGTGATCGTGACGCATATCCCGGCAATGGTGAACCAGAGTGTCAACAATCCGCTGCTGCATTACTCGTTGCATGTCGCCCTCGTGACGTCATCCCTGCTCATGTGGATTCCCATTGCAGCCCCGGACCCTTCGATGAGGATCGGGTACGGCGGACGCATGGTGTATTTGTTCCTCATGTCGGTGATACCGACGGTGCCTGCGGCTTGGCTGACGTTTGCCGAGGGTGCCGTCTACAAGCACTACGACATTGCGGTGCGCGTGTGGGGACTCTCGGTGACCACCGATCAACAGATTGCGGGAGCAATCATGAAGACGGGTGGCTCCATCTTCTTGTGGAGCATCATCGTCTATTTGTGGTTCAAACGCTTTATGGGTGGCTACGGCAGACAGCAGAGTTACCGCCGCACGCCGGAGAAGGCACTCACCTTTGATGATGTTGCGCGGGAGTTCGACCGTGTTCCTGCAGCTCCCGAACCGCAGCGCGAGTAGTCGACGATCTAACTGTCGAAGCGGAAGAGTCGCGCCGCCACGATCGGCGCGATGACGGCCCAGCCAAGCAGGTCGAGCCACACCCCGCTGCCGGAGGCGTAACTGAACCAGGCGTCACTGGTGACACCACCCAACGAAGTATGCATTGCTTCGGCAAGCGCACCGGAGGGAAGGATTCGCGCAACCACGGCCATGGCATCAGGCAGCTCGTCGATCGGCACGATGATGCCGCCCACCGCCAAGAGCGCCAAGTACAAACCGTTTTGTGCAGCCAGATTTGCTTCAGCCCGCAAGCGACCGGCAAGGGCCAATCCGATACCTGCAAATGCCGAGGTTCCAAGCACGATTGCCCCGATGAGTTTCCACCACGTCACCGAGCCGGGTGACCAACCCATGAGTGACGCAATGACGAGGAGTAACAAGATCTGCGCAGCTTCGACGATGGCAACCGATGCCGCCTTTGCCCAGATGAGCCGTTCCCGACCAAGGGGCGTTGCGCCGAGACGCTTCAAGACGTGATACGAACGTTCGAATCCTGTGGCAATTCCCGTGCTGACCATTGCAGTGGACATGATGGACAATGTCAGCACCGAGGACACCAAGCGCGACAACGACACACTGTCGGGCAACACTTCGACGTTTCCGAAGAACACCAAGATCCCCACTGGTATCACCATGACGAGCAAGAGCTGCTCATAGTTGCGCAGCAGTGTGGCGAGTTCCATTCTGGTCTGTGTGACGATCAACTTCATCTGGTGACCTCGCGTACGACATCTTCCAGTCGCCGATTTCCAACACAGAGGTTCTCGACGGAGTCGTCCAATACCACCTTGCCGTGGTGCAACACCACTACGTGCTGTGCAACTCGCTCTGCTTCATCAAGGTCGTGGGTGGCAAGCACCACACAGCAGCCCTTTGCGGTGAGCCCGGCAATGATCTCTCGGACCATCTCACGGCCGTCCAAGTCGACACCAGCCGTGGGCTCATCCAAGAAGGCGATATCGGGATTGGCAGCCAGGGCAAGAGCAAGGGAGAAACGCTGACGCTCGCCACCCGACAGTCGCCGCCAGGTGGATCGTGCGCGGTGCTGCAGCCCAACCTGCGTGAGGAGCTGTCGCGGGTCGACCCCCCGGTCGTACAACCGGCAATAGTGACGAACGAGCGACATCACGCGGGCACTTGGTGCAATTCCACCATCCTGCAACATCACACCGATTCGGGCTCGCAGAGAATTGTCGATATCGGCTACGTGTGTGCCCAACACCCGCAGAGAGCCGCTGGTGGCACGGCGAAGCCCTTCGCACGCCTCCAGTGTGGAGGTCTTTCCCGCACCGTTGCGTCCGAGCACTGCGGTGACCTCACCATGTCGTGCCGCAAATGACACCGAATTCACCGCCGCGATTTCTCCGTAGCGAATGACGAGATCTTGCACCTCGAGTGCAGTGGTGTGGATCGGCGAATTCACTACGAACACAGTAGACATCAAACTGGTTCCACCGCGTCCAGCACTAGCCTTGCTGGGCGTGATAGACGTCCGGTTGTTGCGAACACAACCTGATGCAGTGCGCACCGCATTGGAGCGGCGCGCCAAGCCCGAAGTACTCGAACAGCTGGATCATGCGATACGTCTGGATGTTCGGCTTCGTGACATTGTGACCGAACGCGACGCGGCCCGGGCCCGAATCAACGACCTGTCGAAGGAAGTCGGCATGCTGCGTCGCGAGAAGAAGGACGCCGAACCGCTCATGGCCGAGAGCCGAACCCTCGGAGAACGCGAGAAGGCACTCGATGAGGAGTACACCCAGGTGGAAGCGGTGTTGCGGGATGTGCTGTTACGAATACCCAATACCCCGCATCCCGAGGTGTCAGAGGGCAGCAGTAGTGACGACAACAAGGTGCTACGCGGACCGCTGCAAATGCCGGACACGTTTGCCGAGCATCAGCGGGTACCGCATTGGGAAACCGGAGTGGCGCTCGGCATCCTTGATTCCGAGCGCGCCGTGAAGATTTCCGGCGCAATGTTCACGATGCAGCGGGGACTCGGCGCCACCCTGGCGCGTGCACTGTGCCAATTTGCCCTCGACCGGAATGCGGATGTATTCGAAGAAGTTCGGCCGCCATCGTTGGTGACGACCGCAACCTTGACGGCAACGGGGCAATTGCCGAAGTTCGCCGATGATGCCTACAGCATTGGTCGGGATGACTTGTGGTGCATCCCCACTGCCGAAGCCCCACTGACCTCCCTGCACGCCGGCGAGATTCTCGACGAGTCACAACTTCCCGTGCGCTACATGGCCTTCTCACCGTGTTTTCGTCGCGAAGCCGGATCGGCAGGTCGAGATACTCGCGGGATGCTTCGAAGCCATGAGTTTGACAAGGTGGAGATACTTGCACTCGCCACGCCGGAAAGTGCACCCGCAATGTTGGAGGAGTTCATTGAGCGAGTGACGAGTACCATCGCTGCGCTCGGAATGCCATATCGATTGTTGGAAATTTGCACGGGCGATCTCGGACAAAGCCATCATCGGAGCATCGACGTGGAGGTGTATGCGCCTGGCTGCGACCAATGGTTGGAGGTGAGTTCGATCAGTTGGTTCAGTGACTATCAGGCTCGTCGTGGTGACATTCGCTTCCGACGCGACGGAAAGAAGGGCACTGAATTCGTCCACACCCTGAACGCCTCTGCTCTCGCAGTGCCACGGGTATGGGCTGCAATCATGGAGAATTTCCGTAACCCTGACGGATCCGTCACCATCCCGAACGTGCTTCACCCGTACATGCGTGGAGCAACGGTGATTCCAGCGGTTTCAGCACACACGAAATGACGCTGCGCGATCGGCGAGTGCAATACGAGACTGCCGGTCTCGACCGTGCAGAAATGGCCGAAGATCCCGTGCAACAATTTGCGGCGTGGTACCAGCAGGCTGCCGAGGCTGGTGTTGCAGAACCCAATGCGTTCACACTGTCGACCGTGGATCATCGCGGTGTACCCAATGCACGCGTGGTGTTGGCTCGTGGCGTCGATGAACGCGGTGTCACGTTCTACACCAACTACGCCAGTGCCAAAAGCCGCGAGGTTGCGGCATCCACGACGGCAGCGGGCACGTTTGCGTGGTTGGACTTGCATCGCCAACTGCGCTTTCGTGGCGACGTCGTGCGACTGAGTACGACCGAGAGCGACGAGTACTTTGCGTCGCGTCCTCGCGAATCACAGCTCGGTGCATGGGCATCGCCACAGTCGGAGGTGATCAGGGATCGTGCGGAGCTGGAGCAACGTCTTGCGCGCGTTCGAGACCGTTTTGGTGATGAACCAGTTCCGCGGCCAGACGGCTGGGGCGGTTGGTTGATCACGCCAAGCGAGTGGGAGTTTTGGCAGGGCCGCCCGAATCGTTTGCACGATCGGTTTCGTTACACCAGGTCAGGCTCTGGTTGGATGCTCCAGCGGCTCGCTCCCTGACGAATCGTCACGCCATGTACGTGCAGACTCCGCCAATGCGGAAATGAGGGCGACGGTGTGTGGTGTGGGATGCGGACCTTCCCAGTCCCACCACAACGGGCTGGTTCCCCGCACGCGCGGTGGAAGTTCCAGCTGCACTCCACCGAGTCGCGGTACGTTGACGGGATTTGCAGGGTGAAGTCCGCGCAACTCTTTGGGGATTTGTTCGATGTCGTCCAGCACACCGTAAGCGGGTAGCGCTCGTCGCAAGTGGGCTGAGGTGTGGGTGGCCAACTGTCGATTGCTGCCGCCGAGCAACATGGTGGTGAAGAGTCCACGGCGACCAAAACCATGCACGGTGATGACCACATCGACATGGGAGAGGAAACTCGCCAACGCTTCTGACTGTTCTGCCGTAAAGCGATGTGACGGGACGTGTTGGCGGAGACCGGCTGGCTGGTGCACCCCGTAGTACGAGGAGTTGGACTCACGTGCCGCCCGTTGCGCGATGAGGTCGGTGCGTTCTTCGAGCGACCCACCGTGGAATGCCATGAAACCGAACTTGCCGCGCAACTCCAAGACCTCTTCCACGCCTGGTTGAGCCAAGAGGTAGGCCAGGTTCATGAATGTGGCGCGTCGGTGCGCCGCCGTGTGACTAGCAGCGCAACGATGACGACGGTGAGGCACGATACCGCGATCGGGAGTGCGCCGATCTCCTCGATCTGTGTGACGATGGCGGTTTGCCAGTTGCCGAAAGTTCGAAGGAGGCCGGCTTGGTCCGAACGCTCGGTGATGGCCGTGTACCAGTACCACGTGAGATAGATACCGGTGACGAGCACCAAGCCACTCGAAACGTACGACACCATCTTCATGACTCCGCGGCCGCCTCGCACGAGGGCAGTTTTGGCGAATGCCAGTGTCGTAGTCAGTGCAGTAACAAAGAGCGCCATGCCGAGTCCGTACATCACCACACTGAGCACACCAGAGACGAAGCCGTTTCGGTTGAAGCTGCCAAGTATCGCGGTGGTGAGCAAACCGATGGTGCAACCAATGGAGGCAATCGCGTACACCACACCGAACGCAAACATCCCGGTAACACCCTTGCGGCGAGATTCCCCCCCGAGTGCAGGAACCCACAGGCGCGGTCTCCATCCCGACAACATTCGTAAACCCATGACGATGAGCGCTAGTCCAACCACGAGCGCGGCGTACTTTGCGTTGATTTCGATCCAGTTGGTAAAGAGGCGTGAGATGGCGCCAACCACCAGGAATACTGCGAGAAATCCCGCTGACACCGATCCGCCCACGACGAGTGAACGACGCAGTCGCGCGGCGACGTTGGTGTCGTCGCTGACGCTCAAATACGACACGAGATAGGCAGGTAACAAGACGAACCCGCAGGGGTTCACTGCAGCCAGCATGCCGAGAAGCAGCGAGTATGTGAAACTTCCCTCAACGAGCGCAATCACGCGGGAAAGACCTCGTTGATTGCCTCGTTCAACATCGCAGCGGTGATTTCCCCGGTGAGTTGGCGCCGCACGACACCTCCGGCGTCGATCAGGAGCGTCACCGGTGCCGTTGCAATGCTCAATGCACTGGTGAGCCGTCCGTCACGATCAAAGAAGTTGTCGAATGTTGCGTTGTAGGTGGCGAGAAATCTCGCGGCGGCCTCGCTCGTGTCGTTGATGTTTACACCAATGAACCGCACGTGGTCGAACTGCCGATCGGCGGCAACCAGAACGGGGAACTCGCGACGACATGGTTCACACGTAGAGAACCAGAAGTTGACAACCAGTGGCTGCCCGAGCCAGGTATCAGTGGCAATGAGATTGCCGCTCGGGTCCTCCAGCTGCACCGAGGCCAACGAGTTGCCTTCGGACACCTTGTTGAGGGCGATGCTGCCCACGCTGGAGTCGAGTTGGTAGTCGTCTTGCGAATCAGCCGACAAGAGCCAGCCGCCTCCGAGTGAGACAACGAGTGCGATGGCAAGCGAAGTGAGCAGGAGCGGCCGTCGGATGCGCACGCAGGCGAGGCTACTGACGACCGACATCTTCGGTAGCGTCATCGCCGTGTCGCACGTGCAACAGGTGTCACCACCGTCACCATTTCCCGCGCTTGGACGCACGTATTCACGTGAGCTTCGCGTTCGACTCGGCGACGTAACACCGAAGGGTCGATTGCGACTCGATGCAACTGCGCGCTATCTCCAGGACATTGCGACGGACGACGCATTGAATGGCAACTATGACGATCCCCACAGCTGGGTGGTGCGTCGTACCGAAATGTGGGTGCATCACTTTCCCAAGTACCTGGATGACCTCGTGTTGACCACCTGGTGCGGTGGTGTTGGTTCGCATTGGGCCGAGCGTCGCACTCGGATCGTCGTTGCAAACGAACCCGATGCTCCGCCGGCAATCGAGGCTGCCTCGTTGTGGGTCCGCGTGGATTTGCAGACGTTGAAGCCTCTGCCCCTGTCGGATCAATTTCGGGAGCTCATCGGCGAGTCCGCCGCCGGGCGCAAGGTGTCGGCTCGCTTGATGGTGGGTCGCAACCTGCCCCCGAATGCGCAGCTTGCACCAAGAGTGAACATGCCGCTTCGCTTCAGCGATTTTGACGCCATCGGTCACCTCAACAACGCGGTGTATTGGGAGCCACTAGAGGAGTACTTGGGTGGCCATCGCGAACGTCGCGCGCCGCTGCATGCCACCGTTGAGCATCATCGCTCGGTGGAGCCGGGGGCATCGCTCACGATTTCCACTTACGAGATGGATGATCGTGTCGTCCTCCACCTACGCGAGGGTGAGGAAACTGCATCGCTCATTCAGGTGGTTTCGGAGTAGTGCTGAGCGACTGGTTGGTACTTCCCACCGCCGCCAACGCCTCGATATTCCTCGTTGGTTGGTGTGCTGGGTGGATCGGTTTCGCTCGCGCACCTCGCCAAGGCGTCACTCGCTCAACACGCCAACGTGGCCCGGTGAGTGTGGTCATTCCGTGCCGCAATGAAGAGGCGAATCTCGCGGAGTTGCTTCCGTCGTTGGGGACGGCACTCCTTCCCGGCGACGAAGTACTTGTAGTGGACGACGACTCCAGCGATGGCACCGCACATGTCGCGGAACTTCACGGTGCAAACGTGATTCGAGCCGGGGTGTTGCCGAATGGGTGGGCAGGAAAACCCCATGCGTGTTGGCTTGGTGCTCAGCGGAGCCGCAACGCAACCCTGGTGTTCGTCGATGCAGACGTTCGCCTTGGAGCGCATGCGATCGACCATCTCGTCGACGTGCTCGAGGCCCACCCCACGGCGTTGGTAAGTGTGATGCCGTGGCACCGCACCGGCACATTCGTAGAACGGTTGAGCATGTTGTTCAACGTGATTTCGTCGATGGTGGCGAGCATGCACATACGCGACGGCAAACGTCGTGTGGCGTATGGACCATTCATGGCAGCACGAAAGGACGAATACGTGCGTGCTGGTGGACATGCCCACGCAAATGTGCGAGGTGCGGTGGTGGAGGACCTCGCGTTGGCTCGGGTGATGCCGATGTCAGTAGCGCTCCTTGGCCGCGTGCACGAGGTGGAGTATCGCATGTATCCCAATGGTTGGCGTCAACTTCTCGAAGGTTGGACCAAGAACACCGCACTCGGGGCTGTGTCAGTACCGCGGTGGTCGGCGGTGCTCATCGTTGGTTGGGTGGCGTCGTTGTGCGGCGGAGTACTGGTATCGCCCTGGATGTATGTGCTGTCGGCGCTGCAGATATGGGTGTTTGCTCGCCGTGTCGGCAACTTCGGTGTGCTGAGCGCATTGGCATACCCGCTCCATGCAGCAGTCTTCGTCGTTGTAGCGCTGCGCAGCGTCGTTCGATCAGGCCTCGTTGGCCGTGTGTCGTGGCGTGGGCGCAATGTTTCCACCCGGTGATGGCACGAAGAACGAAGTTCGGTAGAACGCCAATTCCTTCACGCTCTCGCGAATGTCGTTGAGCGCCCGGTGTGCGCCGGTCTTCGTGGGTCGCGAGATTGACGTGCTGGGGTACCAGCGCTTTGCAAGTTCCTTCACACTGGAGACGTCCACGCTGCGATAGTGCAGGTAGTTCTCGATGTCGGGCAGGTACTTGACGAGAAAGCGTCGGTCGGTGCCGATCGAGTTGCCACACAGTGGAACGGACTTCGCATCAGGGATGTGCTGCTTGATGAAGGAGAGCGTTGCAGCACCGGCTTCGGCAAGGGTGGTGCGTGAGGTTCGGATGGCCTCCAGCAGACCCGACTCGGTGTGCATGGCGACAACGACCGGATCCATGGCGGCGAGCACCTCGTCTGGCTGGTGGATGACGAGGTCGGGACCCTCCGCCACGATGTTCAGGTCGTCATCGGTGATGAGGGAGGCGATTTCCACGATGACATCCACGGTGGGATCAAGCCCCGTCATCTCCAAATCCATCCAAACGAGCACCACCCAACACTACGGCGGGCGTCGTATCGTCGTGGGGTGGCTTCGACACTAGAGATTCCGATTCGTCTCCTGGATGCCGACTTGCCGTTGCCCACCAAGGCGCATCCCCACGACGCGGGACTCGATCTTCATGCACGCGTTGACGCCATGGTGTCGGCTGGTGGTGGGCGAGTGCTCGTCCCGACGGGCGTTGCAGTGGCGATACCCGTGGGCTACATGGGCATGGTGGTACCACGCAGTGGACTTGCCCTGAAACACGGCATCTCACTGGTCAACACTCCGGGCATCATCGATGCGGCCTACCGCGGCGAGTTACAGGTGATCATGATCAATCACGATCCGACCACCGACTATCAGGTGAAGCGTGGTGATCGAATCGCACAGTTGATCGTGCAGGCGATTGCGCAGGTGGAGTGGTTGCCCGTGTCACAGCTGGACGACAACGACCGCGGCGGTGGGTTCGGCCACAGCGGTCGCTGACGTCAACTCGGTTGGTGACTGCTGGTCACACCCTCGCGTTCCAACTGTGCGATGTCGGCATCGTCAATGCGAAGCAGCGAACGTAGTACCTCGGTGTTGTCTTCACCCCGATATTTCGGCACACCTCGAATGCGGACGTCGGCATCACTGAACTTCCACGGACTTTGTGGAATTCGTACGGTGCCACCCGCGCGATCGGACACTTCGGCGATGACTCCTCGGTGACGCGCCCATTCCGTGTTGGCGATATCGGCCACACTTCGCAGGCGTCCGGTGGCCAGGTGATGTTCGGCGAAGATTCGCTCGATTTCGTCGGCGTCGGCAATCGTGGAGGCCCACTGCTGGAGAATTTCCGCAAAGTCGTCAAGATGTCGGAGGCGTGCCGCAACATCGACGAAGCGAGGGTCACGCTCGAGGTCGTTGCGGCCCATCGCTGCACAGAACCACCCGAAATTCGTCTTTGACGCAGGGTGTCCGCTCACCACCACGATGCTGCCGTCGCGAGTGGTGAGCACGGGATAATCCGCTGGTTGGAACGACCGTATCCAGTCCGCGGGAACCTCTCCCTCCCACAGTTGATCGTGGGCGTGTTCGTTCACGTACAACAGCGTCTCTGCCATGGAGATGTCAAGGAATTGTCCTCGTCCCGTTCGTTCCCGTTGGAAGAGTGCGGCGAGAATTCCGGCTGCGGCCTCCATGCCCGTGTAGACATCCCCGTGGCTGAAAGGATCGTTGGCGTAGTCACCATTGCGCACGTCGCCTTGATGCTTGGTAAGACCCGCTTCAGCGTTCACTACCGGTGCATATGCGCGTCGGTCCACCCATGGGCCGGTAGCGCCGTAGCCACTGATGGAGGCGTAGACAAGGCGAGGGTTGCGCTTAGCCAACTCCTCGTAGCCAAGCCCCAGACGAGCCATTACCCCGGGTCGGAAATTCTCGATGACCACGTCGCTGATGTCCACCAATTGGCGGGCAATCTCCACCGCTCGCGCATGGGAGAAGTCCAACGAGACGTTCAGCTTGCCGACGTTTTGTTGGATGAAGTACGTCGCCAGCGAGTTGAGACGAGGTTGTCCGAAGCGGGTGAGGTCACCCTCCGGCGGTTCGATTTTGATGACCTCGGCACCGAGATCGCACAACATGCGAGCTGCGTGGGGACCAGCCAGCACACGAGTGAAGTCGAGCACCCTGATGCCTTCGAGTGGTCGTGTCATCGGCTCACCTCAACTGAGGCGGACACCAAGTGTGCGCAAGGCCAGCGAGGCATACAGCGAAATGCCGGTCTTCATCGCTTGCTCGTCGAACATCACTCGGTTGGAGTGATTCGGTGCTGCAGTTGCCGGATTCACACCGTCTGGTGTGCCACCCAAGAAGATCATTGCTCCGGGCAGTTTGTTGAGCACGTACGAGAAGTCTTCGGCACCCATCACCGGGCTTGGTAGACGAACTGCCTTGTCGGCACCTACCAGCGCGTCAGCAACCTCCAAACCGAATGCCGCACTCGGTCCATCGTTGACCGTTACGGGATAGCCGATCTTTACGTTGACTTCGGCCGACATCTCGTGTGTGGTGGCAATGCCCTCGGCAACACGTCGCAGGCCATCATGCACCTTCGTTCGCGTGCTTTCACTCACCGCACGAATGGTTCCGTTGATGTAGGCCGACTCGGGAATCACGTTGGAGGTGGTCCCGGTGTGAATCTGAGTCACGGTGACGACGGCAGGATCGAACACCGGAATACGTCGGGTAATCAGCGTTTGAAGTGCCTGGACGATTTCACAGGCAACGGGAATCGGGTCACGGGCACGGAATGGCTCTGACGCATGACCACCTTTGCCCGTGACGACGATTTCGAACGTGTCCGATGACGCCATGATCGGCCCGCCCTTACCGGTAACCCAGCCAGCTGGGATCGCGGTGGTGATGTGGATTGCGTAGGCAGCAGCAATGGGTGACGCGGTGCCGTCGGCAAGAGGTGGCACATCGAGCAGCCCTTCTTCGAGCATGAACTTGGCTCCGTGGTGGCCCTCTTCACCTGGCTGGAACATGAAGAGCACGCGTCCCGGAAGATCGTCTTTGCGTTCCGACAGCAGTCGGGCGGTCGTTGCAAGCATGGCGGTGTGGGTGTCGTGTCCGCAGGCATGCATCATGTTGTCGTTGCGTGACGAGAAGTCGAGTCCGGTGTCTTCGGGCATGGGGAGAGCGTCCATGTCGCCTCGCAGCATCACGGTGGGGCCGGGCTTGCCACCGGTGAGCAGGGCAGCAATACCGCTGGTGGTGTTGTGCAGGGTGATGTCGAGAGGAAGGCCTTCGAGCGACTCCAGCACTGCCTCCCGCGTGTTGGGCAGATGGTTGCCAACTTCCGGCCATTCGTGCAGCCGACGCCGAAGTGCAACTGCGCCGTCATACACATCGTCAACGTGTGCCGAGAGTTCCTTGGCGGTGCCGTGAACGTCGCGTGCAGCAAGTGTTTGGGAGTTCTCTGCCATGGACTCATCGTAGGTCGCGCCCCTGCGTCTACGCTGGGGTCAACACATGTCGCTGTTGGTCGTTGAGTTCACCATCGAACCATTCGTTGAAGGCCAGCCCGGCCCACATGTCACCCAAGCCGTTGCCGCCGTGGAACAACACGGAGTGAAGGTGGACTTCGGGCCCTTTGGGTCGACGTTCACTGCAACTGAGGTATCGACACCTGCCATCGTGGCTGATTTGATGCGAGCCGCCTATTCCCATGGAGCGACATTCGTGAGCGTGAGTGTTGCTCGCCAGTCGGCGTCATGACCGCCCGTCACCCGTTGATTGACACGGTTCAACCACTCCTCCACGCGCTCGGAGCATCGATCGTGCAAGCGGGTGAGATGAACAAGGCAGACGTTCCTTTGGTGTGGGAAGGCACGGTGGTAGCTGGTGTGCGGCTTCCTGCGCTGCACGGGGCGATGGAACGCCTTATCGAATCGGTGGAGAAGGAACTCGGTGCAAAGCTGGCGTTGTTGTCTCGATCGGAGAAGCAGCGCGCAATCCGACTGTTGGATGAACGTGGCGCCTTCATCTTGCGCCGTGCCGTCGAGGACGTCGCCGACGCCATGGGTGTTTCCCGCATTACGGTGTACAACTATTTGAATTCGCTACACCGCTAGCTCGCTCTTGCTCGCGAGTAGACGGGCGTTACAACTTGCGCAGGAACACGTCGGTGACACGATGATCGGCGCCTTTTTCGATGACGAGCGAGGCACGGCCCTTCGTCGGCGCGATGTTCTCGCGCAGGTTACGACCGTTGATTGACTCCCAAATCTGGTGTGCAAGCACGTTGGCTTCTTGGTCGTCGAGTTCGGCAAAATGCCGGAAGAAGCTCTGGGGATCCTGGAAGACGGTTCGTCGTAGTGCGTGGAATCGCTCAACGAACCAAGATTCAACGAGCGTCTCTTCGGCATCCAGATAGATCGAAAAGTCGAAGTAGTCACTCACGAATTCATTTGCGCGTGAGTCCACTTGCAGCACGTTGAGGCCTTCAAGGATGAGGATGTCGGGTTGGTGCACGATTTCATGCCGGTCGGGGAGGATGTCGTAGATGACGTGGCTGTACACCGGAACTGCTACTTCAGGTTCACCACTCTTGACTGCACGAAGAAAGTCGAGCAATTGTCGAGTGTCGTAGCTTTCGGGGAAGCCCTTGCGGTCCATGATGCCGCGCGCCTCCAGCTCGCTATTGGGGAAGAGAAAGCCGTCGGTGGTGACCAGCTCCACCCGCGGATGCTCGGGCCATCGCGACAGCAATGCCTGCAAGAGGCGTGCAAGTGTGCTCTTGCCCACTGCGACGCTGCCGGCAATTCCGATGATGTAGGGCAACTTTGGCGCGATGGTGCCAAGAAAGGTGGCCGATACTCGGTGGAGATTCTGGGTGGCAGAAACGTAGAGGTTGAGTAGTCGAGTGAGTGGAAGATAGATCGCCGTGACTTCTTCGAGGTCTATCTGATCGTTGATGCCACGCAGGGCCTCAAGATCTTTCTCGCGGATGGTGAGAGGTGTCTGGGCACGCAATGCCGCCCACTCTTCTCGGTCAAAACGCTCAAAGCGCGGAACGTCACCCCCGTCAATCACGCGAGTGTCACGCTATGTCGCTCGTTGGGGAATCGTTCGTGGTCATGCGATGGCTAGCGCGAAAATGGTGACCGTGGCGAGACTGCACCAGGACCGGTGAGTACCTCGTAGCCATCGTCGGTGACCAGCACGGTGTGTTCAAACTGGGCAGTTCGTTTGCCGTCGATGGTGACTGCGGTCCATTCATCGTCCCACATGCGGTGTTTGTCGGAGCCGAGGGTGATCATCGGTTCGATGGTGAAGGTCATGCCCGGACGCATGAGCATGTTGTTGCGGGGCTCGTAGTAGTGGAGAATCTGGATGTCGGTGTGGAATTGCTCCCCGATGCCGTGGCCAATGAACGCCTTGACGACGCCGTAACGAAACTTCTTGGCGTGTGACTCGATTGCCCGACCGATGTCGGAGAGAGGTGCGTTCGGCTTCACCGCTTCTATGCCGAGCCATGTGCACTCCTCGGTGACCTTGATGAGTTGACGGTCTTCGTCGCTGATCTCGCCTACTGCAAACGTGGCGTTGGTATCACCGTGTACGCCATCGAGATAGCAGGTGACGTCCAGGTTGACGATGTCGCCATCCTGTAGTTCGCGTGAATCGGGGATGCCGTGGCAAATCACTTCATTCACACTGGTGCACACACTCTTGGGAAAGTGCTGGTAGTTGAGGGGGCTGGGATACGCACCGCGAGCGATGCACAATTCGTGCACGTACACGTCGATTTCCTCGGTACTGATTCCGGGTTTGACCATCTCGCCAGCAAGGCGCAATACCTCGGCAGCAGCCGCTCCGGCACGTCGCATTCGCGCAATGACGTCGGGGGACTTTACGGGGGACTCGGGACGTCGCTTCACTTGGCCCGTGAGCGCGTACGGCGGCTTGGCAATGTGTTCGGGGACGCTGCGCATGGGGCTTACCAGGCCCTTCACTACACGCCCTTCAAGTGGCTTGTGACAACGCTTGTACTTACGACCACTGCCGCACCAACACAGCTCGTTGGCAAGCGGCAACACTTTCGGAGGTTGCGGTGTGGAACGCACGAACTCAGGCTATGGGAACGACCGCACATGCCGATGTCGAGTAACGGGCGCGATCGTATATGGAATTCTGTCGGCTCGGTTTGGCGTACCAGAAAGTGCGTCAACTACAACTTGAGCCGACACACACATAGGCGGTAGGCGCAACCAGCGCACACCATCGAACGAAGGAAAAGGAAGGCAGCCGTGGCGGAACGGATGTCAGAACAGTCGGTGCGGTCGCGCTTGCGTGACGCCCTCAACGAACCAAGTGACGACGACATCGTCGGACCTCGCGCAAGACGACGCATTCCAGAAATGTTGCTCGGGCTACTACTGGTCACCAGCGGTGCCCTGGGTGGAGTGCTGGTGTTCCAGCGGAGCAATGATCGCACGGTGGTGGTGGGAAGCGCACGTGATCTGCAGCGAGGCACGCTCCTCACCAGATCTGATGTGATTGCCGTTGAGGTCGGTGCACTCCCTGCGGGAGCAGCAACACAGGCCGGCAATGCCGGGGTGTTGCTTGGTCAGCGTCTTCTCGTCGATCTCCCAGCTGGTGTACCGATCTCTCCGCAGGTAGTCACTCCAGACGAACTTCTCGGACCTTCGGAGGCGCTCATTCCCGTGGCCTTGGATCGTGGAGCCGTACCAAGTGGACTGGGTCGCGGCGATGCAGTGCGTGTGGTGATTTCGTTTCCGAATCAGGGCCCTGACGCACCGGCTCCACAAGTACTGGGGGATGTCATCGAAGTCTTCGACATTGTGACGCCGGATGATTTCGGTGACTCCATCCAGGTGACTCTTCGTGCAAACTCCGATATTGCGGTGGACCTTGCGCGGGCCGAGCGTGTGCAGTTGCTGAAGGTTGCCAATCAATGACCAGTCTCGACATCTCACTCGTGCGGTCGCTTGCGGATCACCTTGCCGACGTCCTTGCCGAGGAGCGAATACGTCGTGATGCCACCGATCAGACGCCAACTCGCGAAGTCGAACTTGACCTGGCTCGCGACACCCTACGAGCAGAGATCTCACGTGTTGGAGCAAAGCGTTCGCCTGACTCGTGGCCGCCGTTAGATGAGGAAGCACTCATCAATGAAGTGGTTGCGCGCGTGTTGGGATTAGGTCGACTTGAAGCTCTCCTCGCTGACGACGAGGTAAGCGACATCCATATTCGTGGGTGCGATTCCGTTTGGGTCAAGCTTCGTGACGGCCGACGCGAGCGTCGTGCACCGATTGCGGACTCCGACGAGGAATTGATAAGCCTCATCCGTCGCGCTGCCACTCGCTTCAGTCGAACCGAGAAGCGATTCGATGCAGGAACTCCCGAACTCAATATGCAGCTGCCGGACGGGTCGAGGCTGTTTGCGGTGATGGAGGTCTCTACTCGGCCAAGTTTGATCGTTCGTCGACACAGATTTGAGCTCTCGTCACTTGATGAGCTTCGTTTGTGTGATGTGTTCGATGAACGCGTGCAGTCCTTGCTCGTTGCGATGGTTCGGGCACGACGAAATGTAGTGATTGCCGGCGGGACTGGTTCTGGAAAAACCACGCTGTTGCGGGCACTCATCAACGAAATTCCATGCACCGAACGCATCGTGACCATTGAGGATGCCTACGAGCTCGGCTTGGAGCACTTCGCCCAACAACATCCCGACTATGACGCTCTCCAAAGTCGTAGCGCCAATATCGAAGGTCAAGGTGAGGTCACCTTGGCGGATCTCACTCGGATGGCGCTGCGCATGGACCCCGATCGAGTGATCGTGGGTGAGGTTCGGGGTGCGGAGGCATTCCCGATGCTGATGGCGATGAGTCAGGGGAACAATGGATCGATGTGCACCATGCATGCTGATGGAACGCGTTCGGTGTTTCCGAAACTCGCGGCCTACGTGGCCATGGCATCCACAGGATTGCCGGTGGAGACGGTGAACACCTTGGTATCGAGTGCTTTGCACTTTGTCATCTTCATAGAGAACGTTGACGGTCGTCGCCAGATTGCCTCCATTCGCGAGGTAGTCGATACCGACGGCAACAACATCGTCTCGAACGAGGTCGTCACCCGTAGCTCTCGGGGCGAGACACACTGGCCGTATCCATTGCGCTCAGTGACACGTGAGCTACTCGAACAACAGGGCTTCGTTGCTCCCGCGCTGACGGGAAGTTCACGATGAATGCCTCGATTGCAGCCGTAGTGGCCGGCTCGGTCACGGGGTTGGGCATATTTGTGATTGTCGCGGGATGGCGTGGCATGTTGCGACTCACAAGGATCTCGGACAGATCAACATCTGATTTCATGCGCCATGCCGTGGTTGCCGCATTGGTGTTGGTGGTCACCTGGGCGGTGACGGGATGGACCGTTGCTGCTGCAACGATTGCCGCCGTCGCGACGATGGCGAGCGTGGCGGTACGACGTCATGGGAAGAGGCGTGATGATCGGGCTCTGGTCGAAGCAATTGCCATATGGACCGAGCAGCTGCGCGACACGTTGGCGGGAAGCAACGGATTGGAACACACCATCATTGCCACGACGGCACATGCACCATCGGCCCTTCGTGAGCCCCTCGAGCGACTGGTGGCGACCATGTCGTATGCACCAATGGCCCAAGGTTTGTCGAGATTTGCACGTGATGTGAACCATCCCACTGCGGATTTTGTAGTTGCTGCGCTCTCAACTGCCTCCACCAGACAAGTACGCGAACTTGGTGCCTTGCTCGGCCACTTGGCATCCTGTGCTCGCGACGAGGCACGTATGCACACCCGTATTTGGGTGGGGCGTTCACGGACGCGCAGCGCAGTTCGGATCATCGCGTCGGTGGTGGTGGTGTTCGTTTGCGGTTTGGCGGTGTTGAGTCCTGAGTACCTGGCGCCGTATCGGTCTGCGGAAGGTCAGGTGGTATTGAGTGGAGTCATCCTGGTGTTCTTTGGTGCACTTCTCGCAATGCAGCGCCTCGCCATTGTGGTGGCTCCTGATCGTTTCGTTGGTCGCCGGGAAGAGATCCGCACATGATGCTCCTCATCATCTTCTTTGGTGCTCTTAGTGGTGGCGGAGTTGCCCTTTTGTTGATTCCGTCGTTGGCGGCACGGCTCGGTGGTCGCGTTGTCCGGCTGGGTAGGCACTCACGTGAGGCCATACATGATCGCGCGGCCCGGGCTCATGCGAGTGATCTTGCCATCGTCGGTTGGACTCCGACCGATTTGGTGGCTCGCCAACTATTGGGCATCGTGCTTGGTGCTGCGATGAGTGCCACGATGATGTCAATTGCAGGGCGTGGCATCACGGTGGTGGCTGCAATGTTCATCGGTGGGTCTGTGGGATTCATGCTGCCAATCACCCTGTTGCGAGCATCTGCTCGCGCGAGGCGACGAAGTTTCCTCCACGCCTTCTCTGCCTACTTGGATTTGGTCAATGTGTTGCTTGCAGGTGGGTCGGGAATGGAGACGGCCCTTGTTGCCGCAGCCGAAGCGGGTGATGGCTGGGCATTCGGAACCTTACGGTCGTGTCTTACTCGGGCCCGTTTGGCACGTCACTCACCGTGGAACGAACTGCGAAATCTCGGAACTCGTTGGTCAATCAGCGAGGTGGTGGAGGTAGCCGGCAGCATGACGTTATCGGGCGAGCACGGCGCCAGGATCCGTGCGTCGTTGGCCGCTCGTGCCGACTCGATGCGCTCCCGACAAGTTGCGGAAATTGAAGCGCTCGCGCAATCAGCCACCGAACGCATGGGCGTACCAGTGATGATGCTCTTTGTCGGCTTCATGGTCCTGCTTGGGTATCCGGCCCTGCAGACGGTGGTGATGAACATGTAGAGGAACTTCGCCGTTGGCTCACGTCACGGAATTCAGTAGTACAAGAAACACGATGTACACGACTCAACCCAAAAAACGAAAGGAACATGCAATGTCCCACACACGCCAACTCTGGCAGTACTACACCACACGCTTTCGCGCCTCTCTCACCACGGATCACGACCGTGGTGAGGTCAGTGCCACCACAGTGGTGATGGCTGCGGCCCTCATCGCGCTGGCGTTGTTTGTCGGCGCAACCATCACCAGTCGGGTTCGCGACAAAGCCAACTCTCTCGACCTTGACTGAGCGACGTACCGACCGCGGCGAGGTTTCAGTCGAAACCGTCCTCGTGGTGCCAGCAATCATGTTCGTCGTATTGCTGGTGGTGCAGGCTGCCGTCGTCATGCATGCAGCAAACATTGCGCATCATGTGGCAGCACAAGGTGCCATGAGCGCTGCACGTCACGGCTCTTCTCCCGAAGAGGCGTTGGTGGCGATCTCTACGGCAGCAACTGCGGTTGGTGCACGTCTTGCCGCGCCACCGTTCATCACCGGTACCGCCGACGATGTGACTGTTCGTGTTTGGGTGGCGTTACCAAGAGCCGTACCGATGTTCGCCGAGCAAATCTCCCGCGAGGTGTCTGTTCCTCGTGAGCGTTACATCGCCTACAACGATCGATGATGCGTCACAAACGTTCTGATACTGGATCAATCAGCGTAGAAATGGTTCTCCTTGCCCCAGTGTTGGTGTTGCTCATGCTGGTGGTGGTGCATCTCGGGCGTCTCGGTGCTGCCCACATCCGATTGACAACTGCTGCCGATCACGCGGCACGTGCTGCATCGTTAGCCCAACCTCGTGCCATGCATGAAACCGCGCGGACTGTCGCGTTTGACAGTCTGTTGCAAAACGGGCTGGCGTGCGAATCCGTCGGGGTGGACGTCAATGTGGTGCAGGGGATTGATCCGGTCATCGTGCAGGTGAATGTGCAATGTCAGCTTGATCGGAGCGGCCTAACGCTGCTGTCACCGCTGCCCCGCTCGGTGAGTGCGACATCCTCAGAAGTGGTGGATCGCTGGCGGGTGGACTCGTGAGTGGCTTCGTTGTCAGTATCTTCGCCGGACTACTTGCACTCGCGGCACTGGTGTTTGATGGGTCTCGACTGGTGTCGCAACGTGCAGCACTGGACGATCATGCTGCAAACGCGGCTCGAGCCGCAGCCCAAGAGATCGTTGACATTCGGCTTGGAAACGAGCGCATCGATCCACGAGCGGGAAGCGCTGCCGCACATCGCTATCTGGCACAACACGAGCTGTTTGGCAGCGTACGTATCGATGGTCTCAATGTTGAGGTGACTGTGGTGCAGAACGTTCGGATGACGCTGTTGGCACTGGCAGGAGTCGGTGATCAAGTGGTGGCTTCCACCCGTGAGGTCCGAGTGGTGGACGAATGATGAATGTCTGCAAAAGATCAATCTCGTCGTATCAGCGCACTGTACGAGACGCCGTCCCGTCGGTCCTGACGCTGGGTTTCTTGGTGCTTGTTCTCCTGGTAAGTCACCAATATCCGACACGTGCGATCACACGAGTGCGCGAAGCGTGGCGCGATGGTGATCTCGTTGCGTCAGGAGAGATGTTCACCTTGGGATTCATTGTTTTGCTGTGGCTCATCGTGGTCTCGTGGTGCGTTCGTACGGTGTTGGTCACCACGCGATTGTTGATTGAAGTCATGCGAATCGCTCTGGTTGACGGCCAGTCGCATCGTCGATTCAACAAATTTCGTATGGCGGCACTGTTCTTCCTCGGTGCGATATCGGCGACCAAGGTGACGAATGAGCACCAGGAGGCAACAGAGGTGACGAATGATGTCAGGTTGCCCACACCATCTCCCGATGCATTACAGACTCTCCCGGCACTGGCATCAGCTGGACTGGCAGTTGGAATCACAACGCATGTACAGCATGAGCGAGCTGCACTCTTGCGCGATGCGCCTGTCTCTGCCCGTCTCAAGAAACCTGGTCGTGCAGCTTTGGCTCGCGGTAGTGCCGTATTCGAACGCTCACGCGAGTGGACCGGACCCCAGGCTGTTTCTGGGGCAATGCTCCTACCCGTCGGAATGTGTGGTTCTCAGTTGGTGCATCTCTCGGTGAAGTCAGGTGATCTGGTGTCGGTGGAGGCTTCCGAGGCGCAGGCAATCACCGTGTTGCGACATCTCCTCAACACGATTGCGTTGGCGCCGTGGCTGGGTGAGTCCCAGGTGGTGCTGTGTGGGTTTGATCGCAATGATGTGGTGCAAACCCGCAATGTCGTATGTGCTTCGAGTGTGGCAGATGCGATCACGCTCGCGCTGGCGCTACGGACGAGTCATCCGAGTGCAACCGTATTTTTGGTCGCAAGTGCTCCTGCAACTGACTTGGACTCACTTGCATCGATGGGAATCACGGTGATCTTCGGATGCACCAACACCGGAGTGCAAAATCAAGATATATCTGGGTTCGCACACCCAGTCACACGAATCATTCGTAAGGAACATGCGTGGCACATCAATTCACAGAATCAGTATTTTCTTCCGTACGGAGTGACCAAAGAGGAGGCAGCGGAGTTTCGCACCATGGTGCAGGAGATGACCTTGGTCGAACATGACCCCAAAGACTCAATTACGTCATCTCGCTCAACGCCCTCTGTGATGGTGCGAATTCTCGGTCCAGTGGAGGTAGTGACAGACGATGCATCCGAGGTTCTCTTTCGGAAAGCCAAGTCGCTTGAGCTGTTGTGTTGGCTATGCCTTCACCGTGACCACCCCACGGTTTCGGGTGCACGCACCGCACTCTGGGAGGTGAACGTGGAGGATGCAACTTTCCACAATGTGCTGTCAGAGTTGCGTCGGGGACTGGTGAGCTGTGGGCTCCGAGACGCCGTTCGTCGCGAGAGCAAGAATCGCCTTGTACTTGATGGTCGTATTGCCACGGACATCGACGAACTTCGCAGCTCACTTCTCATCGCTGAAAGAGCACCGTCTCCCGCTGCGATAGATGAACTCGTCGACGCCATCGTGCTCGTTCGCGGACTTCCTTTTGCCGATCGCTCCTATGCCTGGGCTGATGCCGAGGGAATCACATCCACATTGGTGTGGTTGGTGACACGAGCGATTGAGCTTTCGGTGGAGTTTGCAAAATCACAGGGCGACGAGTCCACCGTGCTCGATGCGACCGCAGCAGGCCTACGGATGTTGCCAAGCGACGAGCAGTTTCTTGAGTTGCGGGAATCTGTCGCGCGCAGACGTACTACGAACGGCGGAGGAGTCGCTCAAAGCCCCAGCCAGTGACACGTCGCATCGACTCACTGATGATGGTCTTGCTCATCTTTGACTCACCGGCGACACGCTCTACGTACACGATGGGCACTTCTACGAATCCGGCAACTCCACGTTGTCGTAGGCGGAAGAGCACTTCGGTGAGGAAGGCGTAACCATTTGAAGTGGTGTTTGCGATGGTTCCCGAGCCGATGACCTCGCCTCGGTAGGCGCGAAAGCCAGAGGTGCAGTCTCGGACTCCGACGCCAAGCATGATTGCGGTATACCAATTGCCCGCGCGAGACAACACACGACGCGAGAGCGACCAGTTGCGTACACCGCCACCAGGAACATACCGAGAACCAATCACGACGTTGGCTCCAGACGCGAGCTCCACGAGCATCGCTGAAATCACTTGCGCATCATGCGAAAGATCGCAGTCGATGGTCACGATTGCTTCGTAGCCCGCCTCCGCCAAGTGGACTAATCCTTCACGACTGGCGGCTGCATACCCGCGCTCACCAGAGCGGACAATGAGGTGAATTCGCGGATTTGTTGCGCCGAGTTCTCGAACCCGTTGCCCGGTGCCGTCGGGGCTGTTGTCATCGACGATGAACACATCGGCCATCGGCACGGCAGCAAGCACCCGTTGCAGGAATTCATCGACGTTGTCGCGTTCGTTGTAAGTGGGTGACATCACCGCAACACGCATACAACGACCTTAGAGCGCGAGAGATAGGGCATCGCTCAATGTTGATGCTCGTACGAGTGTGGCACGACGAAGTTCTGGTGCTTTGCTACTGCTCGGAATCAACACCCGACGAAACCCCATTCGTTCTGCCTCAATCACCCGTCGCTCGAGATGTGTCACATGACGGATCTCACCACCAAGACCAACCTCTCCGAGCGCAACCATGTCGGAATGCACCGGCTTATCCATGGCTGCTGACGCAAGCGCAAGACACAATGCCAAGTCGCTGCCTGGATCGTTGAGTCGCACACCTCCAACCACTGACGCATAGACCTCGAGCGACGCAAATGGAATCTTTGCGCGACGCTCCAAGACGGCAAGCAACATCGCCAATCGAGACGACTCCACTCCTTGTGCACTCCGACGCGGCGTGATGCCCGTTGCCACCTTGGTGGTGAGTGCCTGTACTTCGACGAGAAGTGGACGTTGACCATCGATGGTGGGGACCACCACGGAGCCGGCAACACCTTGTTGGCGGTCGGCAAGCAGCATGTTGCTCGCGTCAGGTACGCCCACCAAGCCACGATCGGTCATTTCAAACAGCCCGAGTTCGTTGGTGGTGCCAAAGCGATGTTTGATGGCTCGAACCATTCGCAATGGATGCAATCGGTCGCCTTCAAAGGACACCACAGTGTCGACGACGTGCTCCAACAGGCGTGGGCCGGCGATGTTGCCGTCTTTGGTGACGTGCCCAACGAGCACCACGGCGACGTTGCGCGCTTTTGCTTCTTGTACCAATCGAAAGGCGCACTCACGTACCTGGGTGACGGACCCAGGCGCAGACTCCACGCTCTCGTCAGCGATGGTTTGCACGCTGTCGACCACGACGAGTGATGGCTTCACTTTGTCGATTGCAGCAACGATGTCACCCAACGACATCGCTGACACGAGGTACGTGTGATCGCCAGCAATCCCAATGCGTTCGGCGCGGAGACGTACCTGCTGAGCGCTCTCTTCAGCACTGACGTAGAGCGAATTCTGCGACCATGCACCAACCATCTGAAGAAGCAGCGTGGATTTGCCAATGCCCGGCTCGCCACTTACGAGTGTGACCGACCCAGGTACCAAGCCACCGTCAAGCACACGATCAAGTTCGCCGATGCCGGTTGGTGTTGCGGCTGCTGCAGAGTGTGCCACATTCATGATCGGTAGCGGCTCGCTTGTGGCATTCAGCGAGCGGTTTACTGCCACCGTTTTGGACACGAGTGGAGTGTCGCTCCCTACGACGTCTTCAACCAATGTGTTCCAGGCGCCACACGTGGCACACTGTCCGTTCCACTTTGGATGTTGTGCTCCGCAGTCGGAGCATATGTAGACGGTTCGCAGGCGTGCCACGCGCCAACTCTACGGTGTAGGTGTAGACGACTTTCGACGGTAGGCAACCGAAGCGATGTACATCACCGCTCCGGCGACGAGCAGAATCATCAGCACGAGAAATGCTTGCGCTGCATACGATGCCAGCATCGCCGAAAGGTCTCGATCACGAGTAGAAGCAGAAAGTACGAGTTCGGATTGGTCAACGGGAATCAACCAACTGAAGGATGTCGAGACGCCGTCATCTGCCCCTAACACCGAGGTGGCGTTGTTTGCCCCCTCTGCTCCAGGCATCGTGACGGTGAAGTTCATGATGAGTGCCTCATCAAGTGAAACTCCCTGCGTGGCCAGTGACGCAGCAAATGGTGCGGTCCCGAGCACGGCGAGTGCTTCGCTGTCGGCAAAACCAGCCAATCCCTGGGGTAGCCCAGCCTGTCCACCAAGCGAATAACGAGCGTCGTTGGTACTTCCGGTTCGTTTGAGCGAGAGGTTGCGAAGTGGTCCGCTATCGCCAGAGAGCTGCGAGAGGAACGTGGTTGCTTCATCGGTATTGGCAAACGCACGACTGACCGTGACCGTTAAGCCACCATCAGCCGCCGGCGATACGACGTCGACTTCCCAACCCGCGGCTCGAAGATCATCGAGGTTCAACGAGGTTGCCAGCTCGGGCGCGGCGGCGACAGCCGCGACATCTGCACGGGCCACCACCACGATGGATCCACTGCCGTTCTCGGCCACCGTCACCGTGGTGGACAGATCCACTTTGCAGGCGGCCAGCAGGACCAGTGCAATGCCAGCGCTTGCAACGTGGACGATGCGGCGAATCTTGCCGCGTCGCAGGGTCACTCGCTGG
>Ga0207939_1000037_pt1 | contig 56720 bp, 79 predicted proteins | sample LakMenEpi02Jun12_FD_150663 | JGI IMG/M metagenome (GOLD analysis project Ga0207939, IMG submission 150663) | Freshwater microbial communities from Lake Mendota, WI - 02JUN2012 deep hole epilimnion (SPAdes) | ecosystem: Environmental > Aquatic > Freshwater > Lentic | place: Lake Mendota, Madison... | reverse complement strand
TAACGGTGGAGGTGGTGGCGGTGGAGGATCTTCACTTGTCCCTGTTGGAGGAACTTGTTTACCCACAAACAACACAGGACACGGATATTTAACAATCACTTACACACCCGTTAATTTGGTGGTTAACCCAACCTCAACAAATGTCACATGTTTTGGATTATGTGATGGAACCGCAAACTCAAATGTAACAACACCAGGGGCCACTTTTCTTTGGTCACCGGGAGGACAAACAACCCCTTCAATATCAAATCTTTGTCCTGGCACATATACCGTAACGGTAAATATAAGTGGTTGCACAGCAACAGGATCTGTAACTATAACCCAACCTAATCAAATATTGTTAGGTCCAATAAACCATAATTAAAATAAAAAAATGAAAAAATTATTTGTATTACTATTCATGTTTTTGACTACAACACTTTTTGGTCAATTAACAACAAACAATCCCGACACAATTTGTTTTCAATCAGGAACCCTTTCTCAATACACCGTTACTTCAGTTGGTAATGGAAACTATAACTGGACAATCCCTGCGTGTGCAACAATCCAATCAGGGCAAGGAACAAATACAATATTTGTCAATTGGTCCAATTGTCCTGCGGGTCTTATCAATAATGGTGTGTCGGTTACTTATACAAGTCCTCAAGGGTGTTTTTCACCAGCGGTTAACCTAAATGTTTTAATTTATAATGTTGTTCCAACAATAACTCAAATTGGACCATTTTGTTCAACAGATCCATGTGTTCCTTTAGTTGGAACTCCTGCGGGTGGGATTTGGTCGGGACCTGGTGTTGTTAATGGTCAATTCTGTCCTCAAACTGCGGGAGCAGGAACACACACAATATCTTATTTATATTCAAACGGAGGATGTTCATTTTCAACAACAATAAACGTAGTTGTAAACCCATTACCAACATTAACACCAATATCACATAACTAATGAAACAATTATTGTTTTTGTTTTTATTTTTTAGTTTAACTTGTTTTTCACAACAAGAATTTGAAATATGTGAAAGTTCAAATACCGTGACATATTCAACTTCAATTGATATGAGTGGAACTATTGAATGGTTTTTGAATGGTTTCAGTTTAGGAAACGGAAACGATATGAGTATTACATATAGTCAACCTGGTGATTATCAAATAGTGGCGGTTGGTTATAATGATTTAGGATGTCCAGGTCCACCTGTTGTGTATAATGTGAGTGTAACAAAATGTGATCCCTTAATTTATTGGGTCCCAAATTCTTTTACACCCGATAATAATGAATTTAATCAAACGTGGGGACCAGTAATAACAAGTGGGATTTCTTTAGAAAACTTTGAACTTACGGTTTATAATAGGTGGGGAAATATTGTTTGGCAAAGTAAAAACGCAAATACAAATTGGGACGGAACATATAATGGTAGTTTTGTTCCTGATGGAACATACTCTTGGATTATGAAAATTGACTTATTAGACTCTGATGAATTGAAAGTTATTTCAGGTTTTGTTACTATTATCAAATAAAATTGATATATGGAAATAACTAAAATAAATTATAAAGAAGTTTATGAAAACTTCAAGGAAGTAAAACCAGATCTTTTAGATGAATATGCGACTTACTACGGATGTTATATCAAAGACAAGTTAGTTGGAATTGTTTCTTATGTTGAACATGATTCAGTTATTTATTTGTGCCATGCTTATGTTTTAGAAGAGTATAGAGATAGGGGAATCTACAAATTACTTTGGAACTATAGAGATTCAAAAATACATGATACAGAAAAAACAATCTATGCTCACTGTAATGTTGATAGTTTGAAATACTTTATTAACAACGGTTTCTCTATTGAGAAAGCACTTTTCAAAGTTGTTAAAAACAAATAAAAAAGTTTCAATATTTTCTTTTTTATGTCATTTACATTTACTATATTTTAGTATATGTTAAGACATCAAAACCCAATTCAAATTAAAGCGACAACAACAGGATTTGCTTCACCAGCAGAAACCTATGTTGATAAAAGGTTAGATCTAAACGACTTAATTGTTAAAGATCATTATACAACATTTTATTTTAAGTATTCAGGACCAAGTGTGTTTGGAATTAACCAAGGAGATACAATTGTAATTGACCGAACTGAGGATCCAAAAGATGGGGATTTGGTAGTTTTAACAGAAAAAACACACTTCAAACTTAGAGAATACAAAGGACAAAAAAACTTATGGGGAAAAGTAACATGGATATTAAAGAAAATGTAAGAAAGATTGGAATTATTGACTGTAACAACTTTTATGTTAGTTGTGAACGGTTATTTAACCCTGAGTCAATTGGAAGACCTACCGTTGTATTATCAAACAACGACGGATGTGTGATTGCCAGATCTCAAGAAGCAAAAGATCTTGGAATTAAAATGGGTGAACCATTTTTCAAGAGCCGTGAGTTCATGGACCAACATAGATTTTGCGTCTATTCATCAAATTATAACTTGTATGGTGATATCTCAGATCGGGTTATGAAAGTGATTGGTGAGTTTGGAAATGACATTGAAGTGTATTCTATTGATGAAGCTTTTGTTGATTTTTCAAACATTCCTCTTGAAGATCTAACAGAAACATTATTGGGAATCAAAGAAGAAGTAAGAAAGAAAGTTGGAATCCCTGTATCTATCGGTGTTGGTCCGAACAAAACCTTAGCTAAACTAACATCTTATTTAGCTAAACAACAGCTAAACTATAATGGTGTGTGTTCATACTGGGACTTACCAAACTTTAGAAATATTTGTTATGGAATTGATGTAGATGAAGTTTGGGGTATTGGTAGAAAATGGGCAAAAAAATTAAAAAACATCGGTGTTGAATCGGTAGGTCAGTTTATTAACACAAACGAATATACTGTTAGAAAGTTGATGAATATCAATGGTGTAAAAACACAATTGGAGTTAACAGAGATGTATTGTTTTCCAATTCAAAAAAAATCCAAACCAAAGAAGAATATCGCTTCCACTCGTTCATTTGGAAAAGATGTACAGGACTTTGATCAATTGGGTGAAGCGATGTATACCTACATTAAAAACGGTGTAAAAAAACTAAGTCAAAACAAATTGTTTGCAAATAAGGCAACCATATTTGTTTCAGGAAACTATCATAAAGGAGATAAGTATCACCATTCTAAAACAATCAAACTACAAACCCCAACAAGAGATCCCGATCTTATTTGGTCTCAGATTCATGAACAATACAAAGTTCTTTGTAATAAATCTGAAAAATATAAAAAGTGTGGAATTGTTTTTAATGAACTAACTCCCGACACAATTATTCAAACCTCTTTATTCAATGATGAGGTCCAAGTTGTTGAAGCACCACAGAATGAAACTCATGAGTGGGAAATGAGACAAGACTATATTACTCAAAAATATACTACATCTTGGGATGAACTCCCTTATGTTTTTGTGTAGAAAAGTATTTGAATGTAATTGTAAAACTTATTCGAAAAATCTTGAAGGAAAATGAACCTAGATTACCCAAAAAATTATGAACCAAAAATCAAAATAAAAGTTGAGAGTAAAAAAACTTATAACAAAGGGAAAAAACTAGCTTATTAAATTACTAATTAAATAGTTACATATTTTTTAAAACCATCTCCAAAGTATATATAGACTCTTTATCTTTTTTAGTTTGGATCTTTTTAGATTTCAAATAAGATAGCGAATCCATAATTTCTTGTTTTTTAGAAGTTGTAGGCTTTACCTCTTTGACGGAAGTTGTGTTTGAGTTCAAAACTTTTTTAACACTCGGAGTTTGTGAAGGTAAATTTGTATTATATAACAAATTATAAATCTTCGCCGCAGTCGTAGTGTCCTTAGCAAATAAATAAATGAGAAAAAATTTAAATATCTTATACATCCAAACAAATTTAAAATAAACCAATTTCTTCAGCTTCCTCAACAGTTAGATTATCCAAACCGATTTTTAACATAGAGAAAAACTCCAAAACGGAAATATCAACACTTTTTTCTTCTTCAACTATTTCAACATAATCAGGTTCTTCATCAAACTCAAACATGCTATCTTCAAAACGTGAGTCAATAAACTCATAAATGCGGTCGGTAATTTTGTTCATCTTCATACAACAAAGATACAATTTTAAATGAAATAAATTACTTTTTTCATAAATAAATTTTCTAAAGTATTTATATGATATGAGAGATTTAATAATTCAAGTAATAACTGAAGAATCTAAAAAACTACTTAAAGAAAGTGGTATCAGAGATATTAAAAAACTTTCCAAAAGATATCAAATGGCCAAAATCTATTTTCATCAAGATTTAGATGGAGTTACCACGGCATTGGCAATGAAAAACTATTTGGAAAACAACGGAATCAAAGTTGTTGATGCCGAAATTATTCAATATGGATCAAAAGAGTTTGCAATTCATAAACCTGAAGGTGAAGGTGATATAATGCCAGTCTTAGTGGATTTTGCTCACGGTAAACCGATGTTTGTAATTCACACAGATCACCACGACACTCAAGCTGGTGTAGAACAGGGAACATCAACAAACTTCAAACCATCAAGATCGAATGTTGAAACAATTTCACAATCAATTTCACCAAGAGATATTTTTAGTCAAGACGATATCGAAACAATTTCTATGATTGACTCAGCAGATTTTGCAAAACATGATATTACTCCACAACAAGTTTTGAAATATCTATTCCAAGTGGATAAAACAAAAGGAGTTAAAGAAAATAAAAAAATGATGGGACTTGTTGCTAACAAGTTATTATTAGCGTTTAAAAACAAACCTGGGTTTTTGAAAAAGTTAGTTATGGATGCAAAACCATCACTTCAGAGTATTTTATTAAATATAAAAGATATAATGGAAAAAGAAGGTTATGCGTCAATAGACCAATTGATAAAAAACCAAGAGTCCTATATTGAATCAAGAAAAGAAAAAGGTGTTACTTATGAAGATGGTATTATTTCACAATATACATTAGGACCAACGCAAAAATCAGGTGGATATGATCGTTACACACCATTCATCAATCATCCTGACGCTGAGTTCTTAGTGACAGGACTTCCAATGGGAATGGTTCAAGCATCTTGTAATCCATATAAAAAAGAAAGAGCGTTAAAGGGTGTTGATTTAGGTGAAATAAAAAATGAGGTATTAGAAAAGTTTAGACCTGAATTAGAAAAACAAAGAATTTCATTTGGAACACTTAAAAGAATATCAGAAATGGACTCTGATAAAACTTCAGTTGGATTTACATTTAAAGACTTTTTAGCAATATATGGAAATTCACCATCTTTGAAGATTTATGGGACAGAAAAACTTGAAAAATATCTTGATTACATGTCAAAAAAACTTTTCAAATCAATACCTGCGGAAGATAGAAAAGTATTTAACAAGGCTTCTGTAAATGGTTATGATGTTATTATGGCTAATTCAGGAGGACATAAATGTATTACAAATATTTCTGGTATTAACTATCTATACTCTAATTCTAAGTTCCAAGAACCTGAACAAAGAGTTAGAGAATCTTATGTTGATTTGTTAAAAGACATTCAGGCTGAGTTTGTAAAAACTTTAAAAGAAAAAATAAAGTCTTCCACCAAAATACAAGAAAAATACATTACTAAAAAAAAAATATTAAGTAGCCCAACATCAATTCTTCTGAACCCAAAAAACCTAATAAAAGAACAAAAAATTAGTTTACCATTAATAATTAAAGATGGATATTCAGCACCCAAAGGGGATGCTGATGCTCTTCACTCATTTGAAAGAAGAAAAAAAGATGGTTTTGGGGGTAAAATGACAACAAAAATTGGAGAAAAGTTAAAAGAAATTTACAACGCAGGAATCAATCCCGACGTTGTGAATATAAACATAACAGTAGACTCTAAAAATTATACGGTTCAGTGGGAAGCAACTTTGGATGAAAGTCAAGATGGAAATGCTTACATGGGAGTTTCAACAAGAGGATCTGCAGGTGGTGGGGCCGATATTAGAGCGTTGGGTCAAGTAGGACCATTAAAAAAAGAATTAGAAAAAATGGGAGCAAGAAACATTACACAAGTTTTAGACTTTAATAATAAGTCAGGAGTAAAAATCAGACAATATTTCTTTAAATACACTTTACCTGAAAAATATCCACCACATGAAACATCAGAAGGTTTATATTCTAAAACGACAGAACCGTCAGTTATTAACTTATCCGACGACAAATCTTTAGAAACAAATCAAGGACAACTTGTTGGTGATATTTTAAATTTTGGATCGTTGAAGTCTAATCTTAGTCAAATACTTAAAAACAAGATTGGTTCGTTGTTTGGATCCAAAGAAACATCAGATGAGGACGATACTAAATCAACACAGACATCAACCGCGACGGTTTCTCAAACATCAGGAAGTGATTCAGATTTTATGGAAATCACAAAAAAAGTGATTGCCAATTTTGAGGGCGGATATTGGAACGGATCAACGTCAAAAAATGAGAGCACAAGTAAATTAGGAATTTGTAAAAATCACCCGAAGGGAAGTATGGGTTCATCAACAGAAACTATGTTCGGGTTAGATAGATATAACGGTAACATAGAAAGCACCCCTGAGGGTAAACAATTTTTTGAAATTATAGACAACCAAAAAGAAGAATTGGGAATGGACGCTTTTTGTAAAAAATGGAAATGGTTATATCGAGGTGGTGAAAACGAAGAGGAATTAAAAGAATTGGCCGCTAAAATAATGAAAAGATCATTTGATAGAAATATGTCAAATTTTGTTAAAGACCAAGAAGTCAAAGACAAAATTATGAAAAACAAAGGGCTTTTGGTTCATATGACTTATGCGTGTTGGAATGGACCTGGTTTCTTCAAAAAGTTTGCAAATGAATTAACCGATGCCGTAAAACAAGGGAAATCTGACTCAGAGTTGATAGATGTTGCGATTAATTCAAGGGCAAACACAAAATTGTTAAATAAAGATAAAGTGGCGGCGGCAATTAAAAATCCCGACGGAATGAAGACCGCTTAATTGAATTACAAACAATGAAACAAAAAATTAGAAAAATATTAAAAGAAGAAGACGGGGGACTCAAAGAAAGATTTCTCAGAAATATGAAATCACTTGAGTATATTATTCAAAGTAATGTGAATAATGATATTGAAGAAATTGAATTTGTTGATGTTGATTTTTACGAAAGATATAAAGATATCACTGCAACAATTAAAGTCAAATCTTATTGTGAGGATCCTGACATTTATGAATTATCTACCCAAATGAAAAAAGTTGAAGATCAAATTTACCAAATTATCGGAAAATACGAATTTTCAAAAAACGGTAAATTGAATAAAGTTGATGGTGATAGTTATCTCATGTTTTTTGCTATTAAAGTAAATTGGGAAAGTAATAATGGTGAATTATATATTGAATTTTATTTACACCAAGATGATTATAGAACTGAATAATGAGAAATTTAATTAAACAAATATTAAAAGAAGAAACAAGTCCTGACGATATTCGTAAAGGAATTGACATTACCGTTATAATGTTAAAAAAACAATATCCTTTTGTTGTGGGTTGGGAATATTCTGATTCACCCGATAAATGGACTTATAAAATATATATCGACCTTGAAATTGATCACTCGAAAATGATGGAGTTTTATGGTTTGAAACCACACCCAAAATGGTATAATTTTTTGAAAAAGGATATCGAAACACGAGAAAAATACCCATATCCGTATTCTCAAACAAATTATGAGGAAGATGAAAACTTTGATACCGATGAATATAGAATATTACAAAATGACTTAGAGAGTTTTTATGAGGAAATGATACCAAACAAACTCAAAATGAAACGATCACGGGCTGTTTTTAATCAAAATGAACCTAAAGATTTGGGTGTTGATAATTACATTTTTGTTAAATGAGAGAGTTAATTAGATATATCTTAAAAGAGTCTTCAGCACTTTCAAACATACTTGATGTAATTAAAGATGAGGGTATATTTGTTGCTGCTGAAATGGTTGGTGGAATAAATAATCTTAAAAGAATGATGAAACCATTTCCTGATCTTACGGACATGATAGATTCACTCAAAGGAAAGTTGGATCTTTTAGGACATTTCAAAAATGATATAATTGAATTCCCATTTGAATTTGAAGTTGTTGGTATTGCTAAAAATATACATGAAACGAACTCTTGGCCAATACTTAATTTGATTTATGATGATTCTAACTTAAATGAAAGTGATAAAAAATTGTTGGAGCAATTTATTTACTCCTCAATTGCTGATTTAAACATAGGTAAACTTGATATAAAACCTGAAGTAAGAGACATGTACAAAGATGGGTATTATGTTTCTATTGACTTTGTAAATGGAAAAGACTGGGAAAGTTTGGACCACGACATTAGGTATAATTACAATGATATTAAAAACTTACATCGTGAGTATTACAATAAAATTAATATGAACGAATCGAAGACACTTCAAGAAAACGAAGAAGACCCAACTCAAAAGATATTAAACTTTCTTTTAAGAAGATATAAAGTGGAGGAAAGAAATTTTGGTGATGAAGAAAAACCAATAATATTTAAGACAATATTTTTTGATGTTAACGGAGAAACATATACCATATCAACATTTCAAAACAAACAAGAACAAAGAATGACAATTATTAAAATGTTGATAGAACATGATGTAATTGAACCCTTCAATTTTTATGAAAGACACCTTGACTCTTACGCTCAAAATGTGGTAAGAGCTGTTAAAACATTCTTAAACCAAGTAATGTAATTGTGAATCAACTTAGACAACATATTAAAAATGTTCTTGTTGAGGAAAACCAAAACAATAAAGTTAATTTGGTTAAACAAATGATATATGATTTGTTTGATGAGGTTTCTTTTATTGAGCAATCCACATATGATGATAAACCACTCCTTAAAATTTACTTTGACTCCGACGATCCTGCCGCAAACATCACATCTTGGTTTGCGGAACACATATCAGACGAAATCATGCAAATTACAGGTGGTCATGTTGTTGTTTGTCCTTATTGGGCTTTTCATTGGGATTTTAGACATAAAATTGTTGATGTTTACATTGACACTGAAAAGTTGAAATATGATAATTTGGGAAATGTTATTAACGAATCTGAAAAAAAGAAAAAATTAGAAAAACCAATTAAATACTTCTACAAAAACTTTTTACATGAACAACCAGTTGAATATAAAGGAATAATTTTACAACCAAATTATCACGAAGAATATGATGTTATTACTTGGATTATTGAAAACCCTGAGGATTATTCTTTCAATGGGGAATTGATTAAAGAAGTGGCGGTTGATGAGTTTAGAGATTTTTGTTCTTTTGTTAATTTAGATTTTTATGGGTTATACAAACAAATGAATGTTATAGAAAACATGCCAAACGGTCGGTATTACTTAAACAAAAATGATGAAAACTTTATTGAAACAACATTAAAAAATAAAAAGTATTTAGAATTCGACGCCTATAAATCTCAGTATATGTTAAACTTTGAATTTGTAAGATATCAAATTCACATAAACAGTGATACTATTGAAATTACCACAAGGGGATATTTTGAGGGTGTTAAAATAACTGAAGACGGTAAAGAAGAACAAGTTGACGATAATTTCATTGAAGAAATGACTGACTTTGAGTTCGATGATTTCAGGGAGTATTTTTCATTCAATGATTTTTATGGTGAAGTATTAAATCGTTTACGAACAAACCCGAGATTTTATGATCCTCGTATAGATATGTTTGATGTAGAAATAGTGCCATTAAGAAGTAGGGACTAATTGGTTTTTTTTAATATTTATTAAGTAATGGATCTAAAACAACATATCAAAAATATACTCAAAGAAGAAACTAATGAAAGTTTATTAGATGATCTTGGTAATTTTTTCAGGTTTAAAAAAAGGGTAGAAGTTGATCCTAGTACAATACAATCAGAAAAAGAAAAATTCACATGCGAAGATTGCGGAGATCCCAATTATCAAATGTACATGGTCGACGATGATATTTGGCGTGAATTCGGAAACAATACCAATACACTTTGTATGTCTTGTTTAGAAAAACGAATGGGAAGAAAATTAACCAAACACGATTTTTCTCAACACCGTAGTGCTCCTGTAAATAAACATAATTTAGAAGTTCAGGATATTCTAACAGAATCAGTGAAAGAACATGTAAGTGATCTTAAAAAACCTTTCATGAAATATGAAAAACTAATTAACAAGTTAGTTTATGATGTATTTGATGAAGGTATTTGTGGGTTAAGTTGGGATGTAATCAAACTACATCATAGAGAAGGAATTTCAATAAGGATCATTTTATATTTTACTTATGATAGTTTGAAAGATTTTGGTTATGAAAGATACGGACAATCTAAACAAGAACTTAAAGGATTAATTGAAGATTATTTACCAAAGTTTGACGGGATATATATTGCTTACGACACAACAAAATGTGATGATACTCATAAAGAAGAAGAAACCGAAGGTGTTGGTGGTTATGCCGCACCTGCATTTGAAATGAAACCAGATCATGTTCATTTCAAACACCAATATAATGAAGAAACAGAACTTACAGAGAAATGTTGGAAAGGATATACTCAAAAAGGTATGAAGACAATGTTTGGTAAGAGATATCCTAATTGTGTTAAAAAGAAAAATAAATCATTAAAAGAATATTGGACTCCAAAAGAAGAAGACTATTCCAATATAGAAAGTGCGATCAACAAAATTATACCAAAGAGTTTTTCTTGGTTTAAAGAAATAGAAATAGATAATATTAGTTATTCTGAATTTTCCAACACATTAACAATTTACGGAGAATTAAAAGTAGATGAAAAGTGGGGAGCAAAACAATGGAGAGAATATTATGAATATAAACCTTTCCCTTCAAATAGTGGATGGGAAGAAGAAGATCCCGTTAGATTAGGTGATATTATAGGAAAAGGAGAACTTGATGATTTAAACGACGAATTAGAACTTATAGTATCATCAGTTGGTGGTTACTCAATTATAGATACCATGAGATTAGGACAACTAAAATTATATTTTGTATGATAAAGATAAAAGAACAAATAATTTGATCCTCCACTTGTAAAAATGGGGGATTTTTTTTATCTTAGCGTTAGTGAAAGATTTATCCAAATATATAGAGTCGTTGCTCGATGATCATATGCCCGACAAAAAAGTTGAGGTTAAAAAATATAACGATAAGTATTCAATTAAAATCACCATAACTAAGGAGAATTTTAATCCTGAAACACAAGATTCTTACCAATATATTATGTCGTTTACCACCGACTATACAATAAATGACATTATGAAAACTTTTTTACCTGATAACCAAGTTATGTTTTACACAACTTATATTTTTGTTTAAATGAAAGACTTAACCGAATACATAGAATCTTTGTTTGATGACATTAATTTGCCATTAAAAATTTCTTTACAGGAAGATGGATCATATTTTATTTCTATAACAAAAGATTTAAAAGGTAGTCATGTATTCTATAGTATGGCTATTGAAAACGCAGAACCAAACATTAGATACATAAGAAATCAAATAAAAAGATACTTACCAAATCTTAAAGTCAAATTGTTGGTGGAATATATTAATTACCCGAACATTAATTTAAAACCAATGCTTAAAGAATATAAATACGGAGCATGGAAAATAAATTAGATAAACTTATATTGGACTATTTCAAACTGATCATACCACATGATTATGATGATTTAAAATTCAGATATAGTGCAAACAAAAAAATATTTTTCATTACTGTGCATTGTGATACGGCCCAAAAGGCACATAAGTTCTTCGGGAGAAAAGGAAGGGATTTAAATATACTAAAACAATTAGAGGAAGATATGTCAAATATGTTCCCATTTGATTTTTATATCACTTGCGAATTTAAAGTTTCTTAGATATTTATTAGATATGAACCTACAAGAACAAATATCAAGAATACAAGAAATGATGGGGGTTATTAATGAACAAACCACAGGTGACACAAACACCATCATTAAAAATATAATCAATAAACCAGTAACATTGATGGGTGTTGAGCCCATAAAAACTGAAGTTCATAAAGTGGATATATTAAACGATGGGTCTTTAGATATACATTTCAAAAATGGTCAAAACATGAATATATCACAAGAAAGGTTCAGATCAATTAATTTAAAAATTCCACTTAAATTTCATTTAAAATAATTTAATCCTCCGTTTGTTTTAATGGGGGATTTTTTATATATTTGTGTTAAATAGATAAACAAATGGGTATAAAAAAAGGGGCGTCTCCTGCACAAATAATCGAAATCATAGAAAATTTAATTAATTTAGGTCTGAATATTAATTCACGAGAATTCAAAGACAAAGTTATTTACGAATATAATAAGATTTTTTCTAAAAATTCCAAAGATACTATTATCGCAAATCTTAGAGAGGATGCTTTAATAAATTTCCAAGAAGACAGAGTTATTGTTAAATTACCACAGGATACTACTAAAGTCGATTTAATGGCGGTAAAGATCATTGATGGTATTGTTGACATTAGAGTTTCACAACAAAAAGGTAATGATGCGTCTTTTAACACTTCCTCATTGTATAGCACACTTAAAGGTTTAAATGATTTCATAAATCAAGATAAAGTATCTAATTATTTTCATTTGTTACCTAATCATCTTAATCCTAACTTAAATGGATTACCATATAAAGTAGACGTTGTTATTGGCATGATTTTAGCCTGCGGGGATGGTGTTAAAGGTAATGTTAATGTGGTCACAAATAATAAATATTTAGAGTATATGGGTATATTAAATACTGATATTTGTGAAGTTGATTATTGGGTTCACAAAGAATTTAAAAAAAGAGAGCATGCATATTCGGCTATTGATAAATGTCATAATTTTGATATTATTTATAATAAATGTATTGATATTATTTTAAATCATGGAAATTAATAAAACTTATAACGAGAGTTGTTTAAAAACAATGGGTTCTATGGCCAATAATTTTATCGACTTAACAATCACATCACCACCTTATGATGAAATAAGAAATTATAATAAAAAGGTTGGTAAATTAAGTAATGAATTTAACGGATACTCATTCCCATTCGAAGATATTGCAAATGAGCTGTATAGAGTAACTAAAAAAGGGGGAGTTGTTGTTTGGGTGGTTAATGATAGCATGATTGATGGTTCAGAATCTTTAAACTCATTTAGACAAGCACTTTATTTCAAAGAGATTGGATTTAAAGTTCATGATACGATGATATATAGGAAATTAAACCCTATGCCTAATGCTGGTATAAGATATCAACAGATGTTTGAGTATATGTTTGTCTTCTCTAAAGGCAAACCTAAAACGACTAACATAGAATTACGGGAAAGAAGTAATAAATGTAATGACAAACGAGTTTATAGAAAGAAAAAGTTTTCAAGGAATCAAGATGGAGATTTTAATCAAAATGATTATTTTGTTAAAGAAATGGTGCCTGATTACAATATATGGGATTTTTATGTTGGTGGTGGAAATAGCACTCATGATAAGGTCGCATTCGAACACCCCGCAATATTTCCTGAAGAGTTAGTAAGGAGACACATAATTAGTTGGTCAAATGAAGGTGATTTAATATATGACCCGTTTATGGGTAGTGGAACCACCTCTAAAATGTCAATTTTAAACAATAGAAATTATATAGGGTCAGAATTATCTGAAGAGTATTGTGAAATAGAAAGAAAAAGATTATCGTTAATTGGTAAATAATACAATATATTATGGTATGATACAAAACTAAATGTTGAGTTTTATAATTAAACAAAAAGAATAAATAATTCAATCCTCCGTTTGTTTTAATGGGGGATTTTTTATATAATTAAGTTATGAAAGTTTTAGTGTTAGGTAATGGAAAATTAGGTCAAGAGATCATCAACCAAACAGGGTGGGATTTTTTATCAAGAAAGAAAGATAATATTGATATCACAACGTTTGATGAATGGATTTATAAACTACAAGGATATGACGTGATTCTTAATTGTATTGCAAACACAAATACATATTCAGATGATTATGAATCGGTCATTAAAGACAATTATGAGTTTGTTACGTATTTGGTTACGTTCTGTAATGAAGCGGGATCAAAACTAATTCATATATCAACAGATTATGTTTATGCGAGATCACAAAAAAATGCTAACGAGAACAGTGTTCCAGCACCTGACAACACTTGGTATAGTTTATCTAAAGTTTTGGCTGATGAACATATTAGATTATTCTCCAAAGATTATTTAATATGTAGATTGTCTCATAAACCAAAACCATTCCCATATGATTCAGCATGGACTGATGTGGTAACAAATGCTGACTACACAGACGTTATATCTTCATTGGTAATAGAACTAATTAAAAAAGACGCAAAAGGTTTATACAATGTAGGAACGGATCAAAAAACGATATATGATTTAGCCAAACAAACAAATCCAAATGTAAAAGAATCATTGGCACCTACACATATACCTAAAAATGTTACAATGGATTTAACAAAGATGAAAAAGTTTTTATCTATGGTAAGTTAAAGAGTGTAGGATAAAGTGGGGGAATATGAGTATCTTTAAATAAAAAACAATGAAAAATCTATTATTGACATTTATCCTTGTTCTTATGTCTTTTATGACATTTTCACAAGTTCCTGCAAACATTTATATCTCCAATCAAAATGAATGCCTTTACGGATTAACCAATACTTATGTTTCAGAAGTAGGATCTGGCAGTATGATACCTACATCTATTGATAGTATGCAATCTCAAAATGTTCATCATTATATTATTGATGTTCCAGTTTCGAACAATGGAGTTGCGTTTTATCCTATCACAGTAACAGTTTGTTTGTATGTAGGTGCAACACAAGAACCATTCCCACCCCAAACACCACAATGTTTTACACAAACAACAAATTTCACAATCTTTATTAACTTTGTTGTTGATTGTTCAGTATTAGAACTTAATGAAGTAACGGTAAATAAAAAAGAAATTGTAAAGGTTGTAGATTTTATGGGAAGAGAAACAACTACTATGTTTAATCAACCAATGATCTATGTTTATAGTGATGGATCAAAAGAGATAAGGTATATTAACGAGTAATAATATAATTCATTCACTCACTACAAAAGGGAGACTCCATACGGGTCTCCTTTTTTCATTCATTCATGTATTATATTATTACATTTCTATATAGGATATGTCCCACTAATTACCACATATATTAAACAGTAATGTAATCCCCCCACTAAATGAAAGACCCCCATTTATAAGTGACACAATTAAAGAAGACGTTATGGTGATCAGTTTATTGGTGATTTCACAAATGGGGAACAAAGTTCCCCCACTTATTACCACCAACTTTAGTAGATCAAAGAGTAATCCTAGATGAGGTGTTCACTACAGATTAATGTTCAGTGGCACTCCACTGGCGTGTCGGTCTACGATGCTGAACACAGGGAAATAATGAACAGTTAAGTAGATTATTTACAAGTCTAAATAATGTGTCTATTATTAGGGGGTCGAATGTTAAGTTGGATCTAAGTAAAACACTAAAGTGGTCGTTGAAGTTATATATAATATACCATTCTAACGTCCTAAAGGACTGTCCACGCTTCTTGTTCTTTAACTATACTTTTTTAGCTGGAAAATATAAGTAGTTAAAAAAGTGGTCCTGTAGGGGTCAAGAGAGGGGATTTTTTCACTCTCAGTATAGCAACAGGACCAATAATGGTGGTAGAAAGTGGTAATGAATTGTGGGAGTTTGTGGTATAAAAGTGGGTGAGGGGATTGTGTTGTGAAGCGAGCAAGACTGACTTTTTGTCATTTCCAAATTTTTTAACATAAAGTTATTAACAAAAATCCCCTCTGTTGATAACTTAATGAGTATTTATAATATAAAATATTATTAAAAAGTTATGGATAAAATATGCACCATATGTGAGTTAAATAAAAATATTGACGAATTTCTCAAGTGTGATCCTTGTAAAGATGGTTATAGAAATCAATGTAAAGATTGTATCAAAAATAGGAACATTAAATGGAGAGAGGAAAACCCCGAATACCATAGAGATTGGGTCTCAAACAATAAGGAGAAAGACACACTCAGAAAAAAAATTCATTATGAATTAAATAGGGAAAAATACATACAAAATAGTAATGACTATAGAAAGAATAATAAAGATAGAGTAAATAAGGTTGTGTCTGATTACAGGAAAAAAAGATTCACTGAGGATGAGGTTTTTAAATTAACATTTACTGTGCGAAGTAGAATACGTAATTTTTTAAAATTATCGGGGGGGATTAAAAAAGACACAACATTTGATTTAATTGGGTGTTCCCCAACAGAATTAGTAAAACATATTGAGGATAAGTTTACAGATGGGATGACATGGGATAATCATGGTGAATGGCATATCGATCATATAATACCTTTATCTTCCGCTAAAAATTACGATGAACTTAAAAAACTATCACACTACACTAATCTACAACCATTATGGGCTAAAGATAATTTAACTAAGAGTAATAAACTATGATACAACTAATAGACAAATTCGAAACAACTGTAAGTGAAAATAATGGTTCCATAATGGTCAATTATAGATATGACACTCTGTCACTCGACTCAGAGTCTCGGTCTGTGACGGGAACTTGTGAATATAGAATAATTGAGGTCAATAACAGGTTTCAACAAAAAGCATGGTTACTTATCAACACAGACATGGCAGACGTTATTGAATTCATTCATTCCAATTCCCCATTAAGTGATGACGATTTAATGACGGTTAATAAACTTATAAGAGATCACTCACTTCTTAGGGTTCAAGATCTTCATCGGTAACAATATGTTTTTTCAACCATAGCGAAACCTTTGAGTTGGGGAACTTGGAAACCATAACAATGGAAAAGATCATTCCAATAAAAAGGGGGACAAAAAAGATGGAGACAACAATCCCCAAGTAATATAGAATATCAATCATAATAATATAAATATACGAATATTATTTCACACCATCAAATTAAATATTGGGGGATCAATAATAATATATTAGTGCAGATTGGAGTCTACACTCCAAGAGGTGTTTCTCCCCCAGCCCGAATATGTGATCATCACCTTCAATACAAAGATAGAAATTTATTTTGACATAAACAAATAAACCATTGATCTTTTTTAAAAGAATAATATATTTATAATAAGAATCTTATTTTCCCCACAGTTGGGAATTAGTTAATCAATGATCCAAGTGACATGTAAAGATTAAGATGAGGTTTAAAACAAATAAGACATACGAACTTCTAACGAGGGGTTCTTTAATCTAATCTCTTTCTAATAGGTGGGGAATTTTTTTATGCTTGTATGTTTCTAAACTATAAGGCAGGATGGAGTCTACTCGGTCCCCCTCGTTAATGAAGGTTACAATACTCAACTGACGTATCGGTCTATGACACAAAGGTAGTGAAAAAAAATGAGATGATCAAATAACGGATCACTTAATTGTCAATTAAAGTTATTAACAAACCACTCCCTCCCTTCTTCTTTGGCATGGGCCCCTACCTTATTATATACCCCCTCCCCCCTACCGTATTCCCCCCATAAGTGACATTCTGTCAGGGGAAAGGGGGGTTCAATCCCCTCTATAAAGTATTCGTAAAAAAATTTCTGGAAAAAAATTGATATTTTTCCCTATGTCTTATTAAGGGTGGAGGTTTTCTAAAACACGACCCCCCTTTTTGAAAAAAGGTCATATATACTAAAAAAAATTTTTAGAATTTTATGGGAAAAATTGACCCCTATTTATGTTATATCTATATATTTAAGTTATATGGAAAATAGAAAATGTGTTGATTGTAAAGAGTCTAAACTTAAATGTGATTTCTATGTTAAGAATATAAAGTCGGGGACATTACAGAGTTATTGTAAAATGTGTTCAAACATACGAAGAAGAAAAAGAGATAAAATATTTAGATCTAAAAACCTACATAAAAGAACACCAAATAAAATAGAGTGTTTAACGACTTGTAGTTGTTGTGGTGAAAGAAAAATTACAACTGAAAACTTCCGTATTCAAACAAACGGGATTAATTATGAAAAGGTTTGTAAGTCCTGTAAAAATGTTAAAAGAAAAGAAAGAATGGATAATGACCCAATCTTTAAATTCAAAATTCGTCTTAGAAAAACAATAAAGGAATCCGTAAAAAGAAGGGGTTATACAAAAAAATCAAAAACCTATGATATATTGGGAATTGATTTTATGGGTTTCAGAGCTCACATTGAGAATTTATTCTTGGAGGGGATGACTTGGGATAATCACGGGGAATGGCACTATGATCACATTATTCCATTGTCAACTGCCACCACTTATGAGGAGGTCATTAAATTAAATCATTATACTAACTTCCAACCCCTATGGGCTGAAGATAATCTAAAGAAAGGATCTAAATTTTAATTCTCCCTCCTTTTAAAGAGGGGGGGTTTTATTTTATCATATATTTATTACTAAAGAATTTTATTATGAAAAAAATTGTATCTATTACTGAATCACAACTAACCAATATAATTAAACAAGTTCTCAAAGAAAATGAAACAAAAGATAGTTTAATTGATATGATCAAAGAAGATGGGTGGAAAGAATCATCCGGAATGGTTGGGGGTTCAGATAACTTAAAAAAATTGTCTGGTATTGATACCCCAATGAAATACCTTAGTTTATTCAACGACTTAAATAGTATGACCGATGAATTAAGACCTACTTGGAAAATGTTTTTTTATCATGAAAATAAACCAACTATGATGTTAATTTCAAATAAAGAAGAAAACAAGGTCTATATGAATATCGGGTTTATGGATCAATTTTTAAGGGCCTTTAATTTAGATCTTAATGAATCTAGAGAATATATTAAAGATTGGTTGTTAAACTCTTATGATTATGACGTAGATACTTCAAATATTATTATGAGAAGAGGTTACCCATTTAATAATTTTAGAAGTGAGAGTATGACATAATAATATTTTTTTATTTAACTAATAATTTTTAATCCAAAATAAATTATATCCCCCATCTCTCAACAGTTGGGGTTTTTTATTTTCCATTATATTTATCTAATATGAAAATCATTATAACTGAAGATCAATACGGACAATTAACTAACCTCGTTAAACGAGTGATTCGTGAAAATGACTCTATGTTAGAAAAAAACAAAAAGTTTTTAAAAAACAAGTTGGGTATTGATTTTACAAATGTCATTCAACAAATAACCTCAACTTATGATATTCCAATGGAATTTGCTGGATATATTTCACCTGGATTGATTAATCGTTATTTAAACAAATATGGACCTATGTATCTTTTTGAACTTGACGGGAAAAAATATCTTTATTTAGATGTGGGGGATCATGAGAAGTTTATTGATGAGAATGGAAATATATATATTGAAAATGAAATACCCGAACAACTTGGAATCGCAATAATGGGTTTAAGATTCTCAGATATTATTGATCTGTATTTTAAAGAAGAGGATTTCTAAAACAAGACCCCCCTTTTTAAAAAGAACTGAAATCTTAAAAAAAAAATTTTGAAAAAATTTCCCTTAATTTGATTAGTGGATTTATTTAAATTACATTTTTATTATGAATCACAACTTGAATTTTGAAATGAAACTTAGAGATGAGTATGCTACTCATGTGATGAGTCATACCTATAGTTCTTATTCTGAGTTTAAATTAATACAGGAGGAAGAAAAACTTAGATACCTTATCCATAGAAAATATCTTAAGTTGTTGGGTAAGTTTATTGAATCTACTTACCCTGGTTTGAAGTTTGATGTTTTTATTAGACACCGAGATCCAAAGATTAAAAATCCTCAGTGGTATGGTCAAACCTATATGGAACTTAGAATCTATGATATAATTTCTTTACCCTCTTATGCTCCACAAACATTTTCTCAAGTGTATAAAACCCCACATTATAATGGGTATATCGGAGGTGAGGAAATATATAATGAAATTGAGAATTTTATTTCTGAACTAAATAAACATATTTTAATCACTTTTAGACCTCTTATTTCCCCACATACACCCATTCATAATATTGATATGTTTGATCCTAAACCATTTGAATGTTGGGGGGAATATTTTGCTCGTGAATACCATAGAGCCGCAATATCTTCTAGTTACCAAGACAATTGGATCCATCCTGATAGATTTGGTTTGTAGTAGTATTTATAGAGTATGAAAATAATCATCTCTAAAGATCAGTATAGAAGAGTTCTTTTAAAATTCCTTGATAGTTTTATTAAAGGTTTCGATGTGGATCCTTACGAAGAAGAAAGTTCGTATAGAAATGTTAAAACTTCTGATGGAGATGACTTTGCAACTCTTTGGCATGATGAGCCAATTACTAAGGGGTGTAAAAGAGAATTATCATTAGATAACCAATTTACTAATGATTTTGAAAGTTTTATTCCCATTAATAGAAAAAAAGTTTTTTCAGAAGTAGTTCTTGAATATTTCACATCAAAAACGGGTATCAAATGTGATTGTGTTGAGTTTAGTTATTTTACAGGAAAATATAAAGAATTAGAAAGGTATGATGATGATTCAGATGAGGTAATCTCCTATACTGATAAAGAATTCGATCACTACCATTATAAAAAACCTAAAAGATCTAAAAAACGATAATTCTTCCTTTTAAATGGGGGCCATATACCGCGGATCCCGACTTCGTCGGTTTTTTTTTACCGACCGAACCCTTCGGGTTTTATTTTGTCTTATATAATGTCTTACTTAATAGATCACTTAAAAAAAGGGTCGGTTTTTATTTGTTGATATATTTAAAATTGTATGTCAAAAATAATAAACAAACCAAAAATAAGGGAATTCTATTCTTCGGGGATCTCAGAAGATACACTTAAGTTTAAGAAATTCAAAAAAGTTATTAAACCCTCCGATAAGAAAAATGAGACAACCACAAAATAAACCTTTTTTTTCTTTTGACTATATTTATAATTAAAGTTCATTATGAAAAAAATCGTTAGATTGAGTGAGTCAGATTTAACAAGAGTAGTTAGACGTGTAATAAACGAAGGGTTTTCAGATATCGATTGGACAAACATTTGGTTAAAATTAAGAAGACTTTCTGAAAGTTTTCATTATCCTAATGATGACGGAATCATTTTTTCTTATGGGGGACTAGATTTTGAAATTTCAAAAGATGGGGATAGTTTGCATCTTATGGAATTTTATAGAAACCCAAGAGAGTGGGACTCAAAATATAGAGATGGAGAAGAAGTTTTGGAAAATTATTTTAATAAAATAAAAAAATTTGTTGACGAGTTTAATGATAAATATGATTTCCCTTTTGAACTTATGTTTGAAATGGGACCACGATTTGAAATGATATTCTATTGTAATTTTGAAAATAATCTATATGAGTCAAATATTACGTCGTCCGTTATTTCGATTTTAAACGAAGATCGTAGTAAAACAATTACAAAACCTAGTGGATTTGATAACTATAATAAAAAATGTAAAAATAAAACCAAAGGGATTTTTGACATTGTTTTAAATAAGGTTAGATTTTCATGTATGACAAGTGAGGATAATACAAACTCATTTAATTCACGTGAATCAAATCCTTTTACGGGAAAAACCAGAGGAAATTATAATGTTAATGGAAATAATATTACATTATCAACCACCTTATAATTTATAATAATATTTATAATTAAACAATTAGTATGAAACATTTATTAAACGATTTATCTAACGAAGAAAAAAATAGAATTAGAGAACAATACGAAGGTAGTCTGTTAGTGAATACCTCAAGATTTAAAAAACTTTTGGAATCTCACCTTGGTAATGTTAAACCATTACTAACCGAAAATCCAACAGGTGACACTGGAAATCAAGAAGTCGTTGGTGGAGGAGGTCAAGGCTCACCACAGGATGTATATTCTGTAACCGCAAGAATCCAAAATCAGTGTAGACCCGAGGCAGTAACTGCCTATAAATCCGAAGCACAACAAGCACCTCAATTTGCAACAACAAACAAAGCAGGTCTTCCAGTTAAAATTGATGAAAAAACAATTGAGTTTACAAAAAAATTATATGATGGTATGACATATAAAGGAAATATAAAATATAGATATAATTGTGTAGATTTGGATAATTCAGCTACCGCAGTTGGGTTGAATGTTAATGCCGCCAAACCTAATGAATTTACCGCAGTTCCTGCTTGGGTTGGAAATTATAAAACTTCGGTTATAACTCAGGCAAATCCTAAGGGATTTTTAAGATCTTTTTGCGCATATGCTCTTACTGATATACCAACAATAAATAATGTGAATAAAAAGTTAGAATATTGTTGTAAGGATGGATCTGGAGCTCAATCAAGTGTTCCTTGTTAAAAAAATATTGTGAATTAAAAAATAATAACATGTATCTCAACAAAAGAAAAACACAAAACATACAAAAATCTAATCTTATCTTAGAACAGAGATATTTGAAGGAACAAGCCCCGCCGCCACCTGCACCTCCTGCCGCTCCGGCACCTGCCGCTCCAGCGGATTCACCTACCACACCATCTAGTAGTTCAACAAGAACTCCAATTAAACCTATGGTAAAAGCATCAGGACCAAAATCAATTAAAGGTAATGATGGTAAAGTTATTGAATGGGAAAAACAGACTGAAGATCAGAAAAAAAATGTTGCAACTAAATGTGGTCACAAATCCGTGGACGAATATGAAAAGTCTGAATGGAAATGTGCGGTCCAAGAGGTTAAATAATTTTTTCATTATTTAAAGAATTTTACATTTATAAAACTATTTATAAAAAAAAGTTTTATGAAAAAGAATTTATTTGTATTATCGGAAAATGAAAAAAATCGGATTTTAAACATGCACAAATCCGCAACTAAACAAAATTATGTTTTTGAACAAGCCGCACCGGTTGTAGATCCCAATAAACCAAATGTAGATGCTGTTACAGGAAACCAAGGAACTCCTGTTGTAGGAGCGGTTACACCTCAATCCTCAGTGTCTAATATCCCAACACAAACAGCACCAGCGGCAGGAGCGACTCCAGCGGCAGGAGCGACCCCAGCGGCAGGAGCAACACCCGATAAAAAAACAATAATGTTACATGATCTTGATTATGATTATAAAAAAGAAGGTGACAAATACTTCTTTAAAATTAAGGCGGACGCTGTATCACCAAATTTACAAAAACTTTTCAAACAGGGTAAGTTCAAAGATTTTACAGAGGCTAAACCAGGAACTAAATCATTTGACGCCATCAGCAAACTTAATTGGGCTAAAGGAGATAAACTTGATGTAAAACCGGCGTCCTCAATGAAAGTATCGTCACCTAGTTTAACCGCATCTCCACAAGGAGGTGCTGCACCCGCAGCCGGATCAAACTCAACAACATTACAAGACCCTGTTGGAGAAGCAAAAAAACTTATGCCAAATATTAGTTCATTAGATCCTGCGAAACAAAAAGAAGTTGCCACATGGTCAAAATCACCGGCAGGAGAGTATATTCTAAAACTTCCGCCAGATCAGAGAGAAAAGGCTTTAGATAATTTAGAAAAGAAAAGTGGTGATCAAACAACAAAGGCATTAAAATCAGATATTAGAACCGCACTTGGAATGGCTGCCGACACGGCATTTCAAAGATTAGGTCAAGGAATAAAAGGAGCGGTTGCTGGATTCAAAGCAGGAGCTCAAGGACAACAACCACCAACAGCCTAATTAGGGTATGAAAAGACTTATAATTACAGAAGACGAAAAAAAAAGAATCAAACTTCTTTATGAGCAATCAACTTTTGTGAAAGATATGGCAAAAACTTTTAACTCATCTGAGGAATCTTTTTTGCCGTTGGATTGGTCGACTTTGGAAAAAACCGATCCTAAAAGGGCTGAGTATGGTCAAAATTTATCTAAAGTAAAAACCGCGTTTCAAAACTTCACAAATAAGGCGTGGAATGGTAAAACTGATATTTCAAAAACTATATCATATTTACAAAACTATAATATCGATAATAAATACCAAAAACGATGGTTAGATTCCGCAGTTAAAACTTTACAACATTTACAAAACCAAATAAAAAGTAGCGATAACACCCAAAGTAAAACTAATACTACCACAACAAATACCACAACTAATTCTACAAACGTAACAACACCATCGTTTTCGGATTGGAGATCAAAATTAAATCAACAGTTTGGCATAAATTCATAAAATAATGTTTACCATCAAAAAAAGAAACTTATTAAATCTCATAAGTGAATCTTCTAATTACGTTTCCGACATTTACACAGAAGAAAAATTAAGACGAGTTAATAAGATAATTAAAGACATGGTTTTTACTTTCGAAGGTCAACTTTCAATAGGTCTCGATTGGAAAGCAAAATTTGATTATCAGTTTCAAATCAAAGGGGTTAGACAAATGATCTCAGTTGGTGAATTATATGATTATTTAATGGTTGATGTTACAATTATTGATGGAGATAAAATGTTTTTGGTTTCTGCTAAATTGATGGGGTCTTCAATTACTAATGAATATCGACTCAAAAATAATTTATCAACTAGTATATCCGAAGAACTCCAATACTTTTTTGGTTCAGATTATGTTAGAGTAACATTAGATAAAGACAAAAGTTCAATAAAACTAAGTGACGAACTAAAGGAAAAAATAGATAACTTTATTTTTGAAAGATAAAAAAAAATGAAGTATTTATTAATATGAAAAATAATTTAACAGAATCAGACATCAATAGAATCGTATTTGATGTTATAAATGAATCTGAAGAAGTAAAAGAAGGTTGGTTTAGTAATTTGTTTAAAGATAAATATACAATTTACTCGGAGGAGCTTGAAGAAATAATGCAAGATTTAATCAAAAACGTTTACTCCGATCGAGATATTATTTCCAACATCAAAGAACTATATTCCAAAATTCAAAGTTCTGATATGGATAGAAGAGACAAGAGAGAATTACTCGAAATAATGTATGAACTTTATCAGTTGATAAATGAAACTCAAACAAAGGTAAATCGATATATTCATAGATTACAACGATTAAGATAAATATTGTGAAACCATATCAAAAATATTCTGATAGAGCACTCATACCGATTCTCAAAGACATTATTGAATCTTTAGAATCCAATAATATGTATTTGGAAGATATAGATGATGTTAATCATAACCTTGGAGAGTTGTCAGAAATTATAACAGATGAATTAACTTCTTACTTTACAAATGTTGATTTTGAAGATGTGACATTTTTTATGGCACTTATAATAATGAATGATGATTTCGAATCGCCTCTCAAAAGGCCTGAGTTAAGAACATTTGAAATTACTCATGTTTATCAAAGGGTGGAAACGGTAAATTATACTTATAGAAATGAGATGAAAAGTTTCATACCATTAGATAATTCCATTTTAGGTGAATTACAAAGTAGTGGTGAATATGAACCATTTGAAGGTGAATCAATTGACGAAGACACTGTTGATGGTGATTATGGTGATGATTGGATAGAACATATTGAAGAAATCTAAAAATTTTCTATATTTGTATTGTGAAAAAAGCAAGTTCCAGTTTATTTGATTTGGTCTATGGAGACCTTATACCCGTAGAGTCAACGATATTTGGTAAAATGTGTTTTATCTTTTACACGGTGGAGGAGGACTTAAAATCTAAAATCTTATATTACCCCTCCACTAAAGAAGTTAAGACTCTTAGATCCCTTGAAATTGAGTTCTCAGAGTTTATACCACTTCATAGAGATGAGTTTATAAAACAATTTTCAGAATGGATGAGATCAAGATACTCTGACGAAATGATTTTTAGAGGGGTTGAGTATGTGGATTTTTTAGAAGAATTACTTGTGTGATATTTATTTATATGAAAATCAACGAAGAATTAAACCAAATCAAATATCTTTTAGAGTATAAAAGAGGACAAGAAATTAACGAAATGGTTTTTTCTAATTTACCCGGTGTTCAGCCTGATAAAATGGATTATAGAAGACCAATACCTGATCCTGATATTATACCTGATTGTTTTACTCAAATGTTAAAATCAGATTTAAACATGGTTTCTTTTGATAAAAACACGTTAAAAGATGAATCACAAAAAAGAGTTAATGGTGTTGATATGATTTTTAATCCTGATAGTCCATCTGACGAATTGGGTATTACAATAATAAAAGATGGAAAACCTTTTTGTTTTGTAAAAAAATTTTAAAAAAAAATAGTTTTTTATCTGAAATCAAATATTTATAAACAAAACAAAAATTATGGGAAGAAAAATTAGACTTACAGAATCTGAATTTCATTCTTTAGTAAGAAGACTTGTTCGTGAGGCTGAAGAAGAAATGATGTCAATTACAATGGATGATGAAGAATCCGAAGGAATGTCAAAAGAAGACACCGTTCATGCGGTTGCTGACTTCTTTAAAAGAAAATTAAGAAGATTAGATAGTGACGAAATCGAAGAACTTGAGGATATGGTTGTTAATTCTGAAACAGAAGATCTAACTGAAATGTTTTTAAGAGAAGACATTTCTGATAGAAAAAAATCTTTTAAAGAAAAGGCAATGATTCGTGGTGGAATTGGTATGATGGGAGCAGGAATACTTGGAATGATTAGTCAAGCAATGGGTTATACTGATGCTGGAGACCTTATGATTGCGGTTCACGATTACGTTGACAAAATGGGTGGTGGTCCTGTGAGCACCGCAGTATTAATTGCTGGTTTAGTTATGGCACTTAAAGGTGCTGCTGACAGAGGCCTTAGAACAGGAAGATAATAAAATCCCCTCTATAAAGAGGGGTTTTTTTATTTCTTTTCTTTAAGATGTTCTTGTAAGATTTCAATAATCTGATCGATTTCTTCTTTTTCCTTTTTGTCCGAAGACTTAAAGTTTGTCGTTTTATAAAGTATTTCCCAATAAAAAATGTAATGTAACAGAAACATTATTAACAGGGAATTATACGAAACTCCAAAAAAGAATAAAAAAGTCCCACCAAAAGTTAAAATCGTATATAAAAAATAATATAACTCTGAGTTTGTAAAAGACAAAAACTTATATTGTCTAATTATTTTTTTTAACTTTTCTTTTGGTAGGTCTTTGTATAAATCAACCTCTTCTCTTAATTTTGACATATCAATAAATATTTTAGTTATCCTGTATTACTACAAAGATAAATAAAAATAATTGATATAAAAAATTAATTTACAGAAACAAGTTCTAAATCAAAAATTAATTTTTTTCCTGCCAATGGGTGATTAGCGTCCAAAACAACATTAGTTTCGTTTACTTCTTTAACCATAACATTCATAGGTCCTTGTTGTGTCATAGTTTGTAACATTTGGCCTACCTCAACATTTTCAGGAACTCTGTCTTTTGGAACCTCAACAACTAAATCTTCTCTAAGATCCCCATATGCTTCAGTATGATCCATCTCAATAGTTTTTTTATCACCTTCTTTCATACCCAAAAGACCTTTTTCAAAACCAGGAATTAAAGAACCTTGACCCAAAGTTGCCGATAATGGTTCACGACCTTCCATTAATGAAGTGTCAAAAACAGATCCATCTTCTAATTTTCCCGTGTAATTAACAGTCACGGTGCTGTTTACCTCAACAATTTTCATAAATTTTTTTTTCTAATCATAAAACAAAAAAATGTTTTTGTAAAACTATATTTATAATATATGTTAGATTTTTTAAAACATTTATATTTAACTCTTATAAATAAATACGGATCCTTTATGTGGTTTGGAGTCCATATGGGAGTGACACAAGTTGATTGGCATTGGTTTTTAGAATTTTTTTTGTGCGTGTTGATTAATTCCATGGTTTTACATACAATTTACCTTGAGTGGAAAGATGCGAAGTCCAAAAATTAGCATTTATATTGATTGGACTTTTATTCAATAACAACTTAACAAGATAAATAACGTATTTAAATTATGAAACACATTTTATTTTTATTTTTATTCCCCCTTTTTATTTATTCTCAGTATTGTCCTTATATTGGACCTGACTTAACTTTACCTTGTGGTGTAAACTCAACAACGTTAACTGCTGATCCATCACAATGTGGTCAAGGAGCCCTTCCTCAAGGAACCTCTAATTACGGAGTTACTAACATACCTTATGTTGTACAAGTTAATAACGGAACATTGGTACAACTTAGTGATGATTCACAATCTAATACGTTTAATATTGGGTTTACTTTTTGTTTTTACGGTTCTAATTATACACAGTTTCGTATAGGATCAAATGGATGGATTTCGTTGGGTGCTGGAGTTCAACCAGCCACTTTTGCCACTCAAGCAATACCTTCAGCAAATGCCGCAGTTCCCAAAAATTGTATTATGGGTCCGTGGCAAGATTGGAATCCAAGTTTAGGGGGTCAAATTAGATATCAAGTACAAGGAACTGCCCCTTGTCGTAAATTAGTAGTCAGTTGGATAGGTGTTCCTATGTTTTCTTGTACAAACCTTCAGGGAACTTTTCATATTATTCTTTACGAATCAACTAACGTGATTGAAAATCATATTGCAAATAAACCCGCATGTAATCAATGGGCAGGAGGAACCGCAGTTCAGGGTATTCACAACCTTTTAGGAAATGCGGCAGTTCCTGTTGCAGGTAGAAACTCAACACAATGGACCACTGTTAACAATGCTTATCGTTGGACGCCAAGTGGAGGTGTAATTCAGCCAACATGGACTTGGTATCAGGTTGGAAACCCTAACCCAATTGGTACGGGATTGAGTATTACTGTTACTCCTCCAATCGGAGGAGCTTATTATACCTGCCAACCAGTGTTCCCTTCTTGTAATGCTGGTTGGTCCTCTTGTAACGCAGGAGTTGGACAAGGTCCTGATACAATTTTAGTAACACCAACACCAAATTTACCACCTCCCACAATTACTCCAACAGATCCTTTGTGTAATAATGGTTGTAATGGATCAATAGTTGTAACTCCTGTTGGCGGATTAGGTCCTTATATTATCAATTGGTCTAATGGGTCAAACACTCTAACATTAAATAATTTGTGTTCAGGGACATATAATTTCTCTTTGACCGATGCAAATGGGTGTGTATATAACGGAACTTCAACTTTATTAAACCCACCACCATTACAATTACCAACAGTAACGTCAACTAACCCAACTTGTTTTGGTTATTGTGACGGATCATCAATTGTTAATCCTATAGATGGACTTGCACCATACACATATCTTTGGAATGATGGTCAAACCACTCAAACGGCAACTAATTTATGTTCGGGAAACTATTCTGTGACTGTTACAGACGCAAATAACTGTCCTGTAACTCAAACCACAACGTTAGTTGATCCTCCACTTGTAACAATTAACCCGATTACAGGATCAGACACAGTTTGTTTTAACTCTACAGGTAATTTATACAACGTCTCAAGTGTTTTTCCTAACCTAAACTACGTATGGACTAACACGATGGGAAATATCTCGTCAGGACAAGGGACAAATCAAATAAATTTGGACGTAACTGGTGTGAATGGGGGTCTATATTCCAATACTTTATCAGTTATTGGTGTAAATCAAGTTGGATGTCAGTCACAACCTCAAACTTTTTCTATTGTTGTATTGAATATACTACCTGTAATTACACCTATCGGTCCGTTTTGTGAATATGACAACTGTATTAACTTAATTGCAACCCCACCTAATGGAATTTTCAGTGGATTAAACGTTTGGGGTAATCAATATTGTCCTGACAATGGGTTTATTGGGTTAGATTTTGTAAATTATATGTATTCTCAGTCAGGATGTTGGTTTGATACGTCAATTAACGTTCAAGTTTATCCACGACCTAACATTTTACCTGTGACAAATGGTGTTGTTGATGAGAATTTAGAGTATCATCAAATATGTGAGGGTGATACTGTATCAGATGTGTTTAGTTTATCATCAGTTAGTGGTGGATATAACGAATGGTATGTGTTTGGGGATACAATTACTAACAATACGTTAAATATAACGTGGGATATGGACGGTATATTCACTTTTCAGGGAGTAAGATGGGACAATGGGTGTGTTTCTAACCCCCAATCCTTCACCATAACCTTAGAATTGTGTCCAAATGAGATATTTTACATCCCAAATGCCTTTACACCCGATGGTGATGAAAGAAATAACATATTAAAACCAATAATCACCTCAGGAGTGGACATTTTTAACTACTCTTTTGTGGTTTTTAATAGGTGGGGACAGATTGTATGGGAATCTTTTAATACCAATGTGGGTTGGGATGGGACATATAACAATATTCCTTGTCAAGATGGGGTTTATACGTGGAAATTAAAATTTAAAAGTCCCAAAACCGATGAAATCAAAGAATTTTACGGTAGTTTTACGCTTATTAAGTAATAGATATTTATTTATATGAGTAAAAAGAAAAATCCTGAGTTAAAAGAGGGTGATCGCATTGTTTTAATCTACATGCCAGGTGAAGATATTGATACAGGAACCAAAGGAAGGGTTAAAAGTATTGGTCAAGCACCATCTTTCGGGGAATCACCTAGTTATATGTATAATGTAGAGTGGTTAGATGACGATGGTAAGGTAATTAGCACCCTTTCTTTACTTCCTGAGGCCGATTCTTGGATATTAGATCCCGAATTTACTCAAAATGACCTAAATGAGGCCAAAAATCGTGTAATAACTGACTTAGATGAGTTAATTAGACGACATGAGTGGTCGAGACTCTTTAAAAAGTCCGATTTGAAGTATATTTTAGACTATTTGGAGGTAATTAGACAGTTAGGTGTGGTAAATATGTTCCAATCAGGTCAATTTTTAGGTCAAACTAAAGATTATTTAACAAAATACTTTGATTTATACCGAATGCAACGTGAATTAGACGATAATGATGAAGAAAAAATAGAAAAAATCTTAGAAATGTCTGAAAACGTAAGAAATATCATGATTTCAGCCGCAATTACCGATTTAGAGCAAAAAAATGTAGAAATTACAGGTAGATCAGCAACAAATAGGGTAAATAAACTAACAACTGAACTTGTAAAACACTTTATGGGTAGATAATCGTGTTTTTTTTACCTAAAAACTTGATTATATCACAAAAATTGACGATTTTTTCATAAAAACACACATATTATGACATTATTATCAATTTCTTTATTAGTTTTTAGTATTATTATCCTTTTTACTACCATTTTATTCATTATTTGGTGGAAAAAATACGGAAAATCACTATTTTCTACCCTAAAAGACCTAAAAAACATGCAAAATCCGTCAAATTTCGTTCAAAATCTTGGAAATTTGGATAATTTAGAGGATTTTTATCAAAATATTGGTAATTTTGGGGGTCAAATGGGTAATTTTAACGAAAATATTACTAAATTTAACCAAAGAATGAGTGAAATTGGTAAAAAAATGGGTCAAAAGTAGATAAAAACACCGAAAAAAGACCTATTTTAGGTCGTTTTTTGTCTCTATATATACAAAAAAACCCCCTATTTTGGGGGTTTTTACGTTAAAATAGGGGTATTTTTACTCGTTTTCAGGATTATCTTCTTTAAAGAAATTGGTTAAAAACTTACCAACAACACCAAATATAATAGACGATACTATCATAGACTTTATTTCTAAGGGTGTAAATATGTCTTTTAAGTTGTCGAATTGCCATAAACCACCTATCGCAAGAACAGAAGCGATTGCCAATAAAGAATCACCCCATTTTCTCCATTTTTTGGGTGTTGGTTTCCAATAATCACTAGTCATTTTTTTTAACTTTGTCATTTTAGATTCCTTTAATAAGGTTTATTGATTGTTTTAGGTATTCTTTAGCTCTTGGGGACGGAGTATATTCATCATCCTTAGTTTGAAGGTTTAAAACCCTTTCAATGTCCTTAACTAACTCAGTTCCGTGTTCATTTTCTTTATATAACTCGATGATCTTATCCATGGCTTTATTGCATTCACCTGTAGTCTCGTCATAATAGTTTTTATTCCTAAACTTATTCAAATGATTCATCATTTCATATGCCAAATGTGTTCCACCGTCTTTAATGTCTTTAAACAAACGGATATTATTCAAAATCCCTAAAGTATCAACCATAGAGTTAACCCCTGTAATTCTTTTGGTAATCCCTGGTGTGTATTTATCAAATTCACCCGCTCTCCCGACTATTTCGTCTAGAGGCATAACATTTTCAGGAATACACTTAGGTTTTTCCTTTTTATTTTTTTTTCCTTCCATTTCGTTTTCTAAAAGAACTTTTCTAATGACTCTATTTAGGTCACGGTTATTAAATTGATTTCGTTTCATCTTATAATATATTTTAAAAACTTTAAGTATTTATAATAATAAATATTAGATAATATGAAAAATATTAATGACATTATAAGGAAAGTATTGATTGAGTCATTTTTAAGACCTAAGTTTATTTTTGAGGATTTCTATGGGTCGGTTGAAGATGTTGATTTTTTAAATGAAGCCGAATATCAAGGAAGAAAAGTTCAACTTGGTAAAATAATGCAGGGTGACGTAAAAAAGTTTAAGGTTTATGTTAAAAATGACAAAGGTAAAGTTGTTAAAGTTAATTTTGGTTTTGGTGGTAAATCAGCAAAAGGGAAAAGAATGGTTATTAAAAAAAATAACCCAGAAAGACGACGATCTTTCAGAGCAAGACACAATTGCGATAATCCTGGACCAAGATGGAAACCAAGATATTGGGCTTGTAGAACTTGGTAATAAATAACTAAATTAACACAATTTTATTTTGGGTAATTATTTTTTAGCAAAAAAAATAGATTTAATGGAGAGTTATAGATATGACTCATTAGTTCGACAGATTATAAAGGATATTGTTCTTATGTATAAAAAAGAATCTGACGGGCATTTTTATTTACCCTACGATGTTGATGAAGAGTCTGACGAATACGACTTTAAAGACATATTTGTTTCTGTTGAATTAATTTTGGAAGAGTCAAATACGGTTGACGATTTTTTATTAAACGCCGATTTTTATCCCGATGATGATACTATTGTTGTAAAAATAGTATATAATCCAGAATTTAAAACTAAAAATATCTACAACATGGTCGGAGAATTAAACGAACTCATTGCACACGAACTTAGACATAGTCACCAAAAAAATACCGGTCTATTTGATTTGGATTCTGACATGGATGTTGATGAAGAAAAAGGTTTCGAGTATTATACAAGACCTGAGGAAATTGACGCTCAATATTACGGATTCAAAAGAATGTCAAAAATCACAAAAAAACCTTTCGATGAATTAGTTAAAAATTGGTTCAAAAAGTATAAGGATGTTCATCAAATGGATGATTCTGAAGTTGAAGAAACTGTATCGATGATATTAAATTACAGACCTAAGATTTAAACCTATCTATAATCTTTTTGACTAGCATATAAACAATATGTGATGTAAAAATCCCGCCTAAATAGTGTCCTACACCCATCGCTAATAATTTAATTTGTTTTTCACCTATTGATAAATCTGAAAGATCTTTCAATATTGGAACTAATGGGACCAAAAACGTGTAGGCGATCATATTAGAGACTTTTGAAAAAGTTAAATTCAAACTTTCTAAAAAACCGAAAAGAGCATCTCTTAAATCATAGGATTTTGAAAGTGCTCTATCAAAAAACGTAATTAATTTTTTTTCTTTTATTAGTTCTAACACCTCACGTAATTTTTCCTTATTCGAGGAAAAAAAAGTTAAAATTATACCAAAAGATATTAGGGTTATGTCTGTTTCTGTTAGGTTTGGATATCTACCACTCATATATTTTGAAACAGGTCCCACAAATCCCCCTATTACAGAACCCCAAGTTCCCAAAAAAACAAAATCAATTCCAAATTGTTTTTTTACGTCTTCGATAATTTTTTTTGTAAAGTTTTTCGAATTAGTAAAAATATCCGACATGGCATTTTCTTTAGATTCTTGTAGAACTTTAATGTATTGCGATTCTGTTAAAATTATATCCATACTATATGTAAATATCTTTATATGGAATAATAATTTATAAATTATAAACTTAAATTATATTTCTATTTTAATTTATATCGTAGTTGAGATATTTATATAAAAAAATATAGTTATGAATTCATACTTTTTTAAAATGAACAAACAAGAAAGAGAGAACATCTTGGATCAACATAAACATGTATATGATGGTTATGTAACAAAATACAATCAACAATCAAACCAATATCCTCTTTATGTTCAGGATTTGGCAAATGATAAAAATGGTATTACGGTAAATAATAAAGGATTGGTTAAGACTTATACTAACGTAGGTATTAATGAAGGTCTTTTAGATATGATTGCCGATGGGCCTATGGACTTAGAAAACGGAACGATAGATATTGATAGTGTGAGTCAAACAAATTCAATCAATAAAAAAATGTTGGACCAATATTATCCATCACCCAACGAGGAAGAAGAAGAATTTGTAACCTATGGTAAAATCTCAGATGAAGAGGACATACCAAACACAAGCTTACAAAACTTAGATAGGTTTGAATATGATATTGACGAACTTGAGGACTATTCAGCGAGCAAAGATTATGACAATACAGACGAAGAATATTTAACTTACAGTGAAAGACTACAAGATACACTACAAAATGTTGATGAAGAAATACTACCTGAATTAGTTCAACAATTGTATGAGTCGAGACACATGTTCGAAAGATTCAAAAAATACAACTAAAATGGAAATTCAAGAATTGATTTTTTTTTATCTACACGAAAACACAAACACCATAGAAGTTCAATTTAGATTAAATGTCGATTCTGAGGATGAAATTAGAATTGATAATATCAATTTAAATGAGGCTTCTGATTTTGGTTATGATTTGATATTAGAGGAAATTGAATCATATGACGATGATGACGAAGAAAATTTATATTGGTTTGATTCCCCATCAATTGACGAAGACAATCTAATTAGTTTTCTAAATGAATATTATATAGTGAGCCCCGAAAAACTACCAAAACCCGAGTTAATCTAAGGACCAACTCGAGTTAAAAACATGGTTGTGGTTTCACCACTGCTGTTTGAACCATAATCATAGCTTCCTGATGTTCTAATAACAAGACTTTCAGGACCATCATCAATTATTTTCCAAACTCTACGAGTTCCATCGTAATCAAAAACAATATATCCCAAATCATATACGTTTCTTTGACCATGAACGTAATATGTGAATTTTTTAGTCCAAGTTGTCCCACCACTGGGTAAATCAATAGGATAGAAATAAATTACAGAATAGTCCAAAGCAAGTCTTGTAAACCCAACCTCAATAGAATCCAAAGGTTTTGTTTCACTTTCATTTACGTAAAGCGTTCCGGGGTAAAAAACTTGGTTCAACCCTGAATAGTCTCGGTTTTCATAAGTAATTTTATCTATACGATATTCTCCACTTAAACTAAGAAGTGGTGGTTGTGCATACTTTACACAAGAGCTTATAACAAGAGATAAAATAAGAATTGATAAAATGTTTTTCATATGGTTTTAATTTCTACAAATATAAATATATTTTTTTAATTACAAGGACTATTTATTAAAAAAATGGAATTAGACGAAATAATTTATTTACTGAAAAGATATACAACAACCGAATCGAAAGATGAGATTGGAGAACAAGATGCTGGAGGATCGGGAGGTGGTGGCGGAGCTGCTTATCCTACGGTTACAAAATGGGAAACAGGACTAACGAGAAGTGTTGCAAATCAAATAGATTATAAGGCTAAGTGGAAAGATTTGAACAAACTGACTAGAGGGAAGGCAAATACTTTATTATAAACATTTTTTAATGATATTTATAAAAAAACTATGAACTACAATAATTTAAAATTGGTCGGTATATCTCACGATGTAAAATATATTTTTACAAATGAGGGTATATTAGAGACCAATTCTTTTTTTTCAAATTCCAAAACAAATTTAATCGAATATTCTTACGAAAACCTTCACTTAGGTATTCAAATGTTAAAGGAACATTATTCGACATTTTATAAGGCGAATCAAATATCTCTTATAGAGTATTCCAATTCACCTAGAAGATCTTTATATAGATTACTCGAGATCTTTGAATTGAAAAACTACACAACCATTATAAAGGAATGGGAAGAAGTTTATGGAAACAAATTACTTCTAATCAATGAATCAGTAGATAAACTACTTGTTGAAAGTAGGGTAAATGATGCTTGGAATAGTATCTCAAACATTTTACATGAAAATATGATTGGGGATTTCTTTAGTGACCCTATTGGATCAATCGGTAGAGGTGTAAAAAATGTTGGTAGTTGGGTTTACGATCAAGGAAAAAAGGCCGTTGATTGGACTGTAGATCAGGCAAAACAAATTAGAGATAAAGGATTTTTTACATGGGCAGGAGAAAAAGTTAGTAACGCTTGGAATTATGTTAAAGATGCGGTTGCAAGGGCATGGAATTGTTTAACAAATAATTTCTTTGAGTGTTTAATGGAGGGAATTAGAGACGCATCATTTTCTGCCGTGGGAATGGGAGTTATGACCGCAATTTCATTTATTCCTGGTGTGGGTCAAGTGGCGGATGTTATAGTATTTGGTAGTTTGTTAATTTGGGACATTTACAAAATGTTGAGCGGTAAATACGAATCAGGTAAATACAAATGGAGTTGGATGGAAATAATTATCGACGCCATATGTGCCGTGTTACCAGCGTTAGGGTTTTTAGCAAAATCGGCTCTTAGAGGAATCAAGGGATTTGCCGAATTGGGAATTAAGGCGGCAACTGAAGGAGGTATTTTTAGAAGAGTTCTAAACTTTTTCAAGGGAAGCCTTGGTAAAATATTTTCTGCAATAGGAAAATCTATGAAGTTTGTCGGAGAAAAATTAGGATTAACATTTCTTGAAAAATACGGAGCAAAGGCCGAAACAATTTTAACAAAAGAAGTTGAGGTTGCTGAAAAGGCAGCACAAACAGCCGCTAAGGAAGGTGAAAAGGGCGTTGTAGGAACAGCAAAAGATTCACTTAAAAAGGCGGGCGAAGGAGTTAAACAATTTACCAAAGATTTCAAATTTACTAAACCAATTCCTGTGGTTTTAAAAAAATCGGGAAAAACAGTATTAGTTACCGCGGCTCTTTGTGCCGCTCTTGGTGTTGATGGGTGGACTTGTCAACACAAAATAGAAAATGGTGAGATAAGCGAAGAACAAATTAAAAAAGCGGAAGAAGACTTAAAAGCCGGATTAAAATCAGATAAACTAAAACAAGAAATGTCGAAATTAACCGTGCAAGATGCTGAAGCACAGGGATTATTTTAAATATTATGGAAAATTTAAAAGAACAACTTAACAGAATCAAATTATTATACAACTATAATTTGAACGAAACTTATGAAGAAAACAAAATTAAACAGTCGTCCAAAAACTATTTGAATGAGGCTGCTGCCGAGGCCCTAATCGCAGCCAAGGAGTTGGGGAACGCAGAAAGAGCCATCCTACATAATAGTTTAGAAACTGTAGTTGCCGATATAGGTGCAGTCACTATTAAAAATGAGAAAGGAATTTTTTCATCAACAAAAAATGTCGAAGAAATAGTGTTGGCGATGAAAGAAGGAAGAATTGCGGGTGCTGAGTTAGGTAATATTGGTAAGTCTCTCTTAAAAAGCCCGGCAACAAGCACAGAGATTAAATCATTAGCAGCCGAACTGGTAACATCATTTCCATCTTTTGAACAAAAATATGGTATGTTAACAAGAGAACAAGCCGTAAACGAACTAATGAATGGTCCTGGAAAATATACAAAAGGTGAAGCAGAAACTCTTATGAATAAGTATAAGTCGAGAAAAAGTCGAGTTGATCCAATCGAGCCCCCTAAGACAGGTGAAGGACCGAAACCAAGTGAAGGACCGAAACCAAGTGAAGGACCGAAACCAAGTGAAGGACCTGTAAATCAAAATAATATCAACCTCAATATAACTAACCAAGTTCAATCCGAGGGATTTAAAATTGCGGAAGAGTATGGACCTCACATGGATGATGCAGCAAGAAAAAGAAAATGGAAAGACTCTCAAGATTGGTTAAAAAATGACGAAAGAGGGTTTATGGAAGAATATAATAGAGTTAGTAAGGGATCAAGACTTAGAAGAGGTCTTAATTGGGGTCGAAAAATTATGTCTTGGGGAACTCTTTGGGGAATATTTAAAATTGCGGGAATAGGTCTAACTTTATGGGCCGTATATAGTTTATTTACAGATAGTGGATGGAAAGTTAAAGACGATGATAAAATAGATGATGATGACGGCGGAGGCGGCGGCGGAGACGATGACGGAGGAGGTGGAGGATCACCTGATGACGACCAAAACCAAGGAGTGTTGATCGACGTTGATGGTAATAAATATATAGAATGCACACCACCTTATTATAAGGGTTGTGTCGCTAAAAAAGGAAATGACGACATAAGAAAGGCTCAAGATTGTTTGGGTGTAACACCTAATGGTTTCTTTAATAAAGAAACAGAAGACGCATTATATAAAAAAATAAACAAGAAAAGTTTTAGTCCATCAGATATGCCATCGATATGTGCGACGAGTTATGGGGCTAGTAGATTCTCTTATTAAAAAATATAAAAAAAATGGATATTTCAAAAAAACTAACACAAATCCTATTAGAACAAGAAGCTAGTAAAGAAACTAAAGGAGTTAATGTCTCCGATACAGGTAAAGTATTGCAAAATACTATTAATTTTTGCCAAGGTATATCTTTTCTAAAAGATAAGGCGATTAAGTCTATGAGTAGAACATCACCAAAAGATACAACTAGCGGACAACCATTAATGGCTAAATTCAAAGATGTTTATAACTCGGGTAAAGAAAGTGTTGCCTTTGCTTCCGGAGACGATGGTAGTGGAAATATTATAGTTGTTTTTGGTATGCAAGATCCGAACTTAACAGATCAAGCATTATTAGGATACAGAGTTACAACAGGAGCAGTTGCCGACAGGATAACTGACGGTATTGCAAAAGGGTGTCAATATTTACAAAAAATAGAAGATGTGGGACAAGCACAACTTTCGGCTTATGATAGATCTAGACTTGATGCTTTTATTAAAAAACAAGGTGGTTTATTTACCTCAACTGATCCGAAAGATCCGTTGAACTATAGAGAATATAAAATGAAGAATCTCAAAGACGCTGACGGATTACCTTTATTACAAAGTCCAGGTGAAGGTATTGTTTGGAAAAAAGTCGAACAAGATCAAGGAACTATGGGTGATGTTGCAGGTGAAGTTGATGACTTTATGAAAGAACAAGGATTTACAAAAAACAAACCAAAGGCAGGAACCGATGAAGCAAATTATGGGTTTTATCTAAAAGACGTTCAAGGAGATTTACCATCATTAAGTATTGATCCTGATATCAGAAATACAGGAATATATTTCCCTGACCCAAGTTATACAAGTGAATACGGTGGTTCAGTTTTGACTCCTGATAGAAAGGCTTGTAAATCTGTAATTAAAAGACTTTACGATTGCAAAACAAAAACAAACAAAGCAGGATGTTCCGCAAATCTATTTAGAGATAAGTTTATTGCTCTTTCGTGTGGTGATAAAAACTTTATCGAAGGTCCTTTTGGAAAAGGAGATGAATATAAGGCAATTTTTTCAGATCCAGGTCCATACGGATTGGCAAATCTAAACAGAGCAAGAGGTAAAGCGAAGTATTCTTCAATGACAGAATCTCTTAACAAAAAAATCAACAAAAGATTAAACGAAGATTTCAAAAGACTTTCTTTTAATAAAAAAAAAATTCAATTTGACAATCAACTAGTTGAGTCATTAGCAGATCAGTTGGTTGTAAGTGCATTATTCGACTTACAAAAAGATTTCAAAAAATTCCAAAGATTGGATGAAAATGCAATAACCGATTTTCTATCTAGTGCTGGAAGTAAAGCTTTAGAAGGCGGAAAAAACTTAGTTAGTAATTTAGGAAGTAAATTGGGAACGGGTCTAAGTCAAGGATTTAAAGAGACGATCGCAAAAAAAATAATTGGCTGGGCAGGTTTCGACCCAAATGGTTATTTCGCTCTTTTAATCGCTAATATTTTTGCAAATCTTGAATTTAAGGATTATATGAATTTTATTAGTGATTGTGAAAAGTTTAGTGAAATTATTACAAAATCAGCGTTAGAGGCGTGGTTAGATAAAGCAGTTGTATCAATGAAAGGTGGTGAAGCTGGAACTATATCAACTTTTGTTTATACGGCCCTAAAAAATACCGTAACTGAGGCAGCAGCAAACACACCAGCATTTAGAGCATTAGAAGGGATGGCAACCAAAATTGTTTGTGGAATTATAGAAGGTGTAAAAGAGAGCGGGATTATTACAAGTTTTTTCTAATTTTTTTGGTGGTATAGTTTTTTTGTTTATCTTTGTATCAAATAATAGAAAAATGAAAAATCCAATCAAAAGTTTAATTAGTGTTTTAGTTTTATGTCTAATCGTTTTTTGTCTATTAAATGATAAAATGCAAATTGCCATTTTAGAAAAGGTAGAAAAAATATTCAAAACAGATTTATCCACACTCAAACAAAATATCAAAAACGATGATTTATCGATTGGTGGTGGAAATACGGCCGAACCTTTTGATGAAAACAAATACAAATCTTATTCTGCCGAGTCGGTCGAGTATTTCAAGGAAATCGCTTTAGGTCGTGAATTTAAAAGTGATAGTGAAGTTCTTAAGCGTTGGGACAAGGACATGAAAATATATGTTGGAGGAAACACCAATGAAGTTTTGAATAGTGAGTTGGAACGAATTGTATTGGAATTGAACAACATAATTGATCCCATCAATATCGAAATCGTTTCTGATTCATCATTATCCAATATGTATATTTATTTTGGATCTTACAAAGATTTTAGTTTGATTAAACCAAACATTGATTATGGATTACTAAAGTCAAATTGGGGTCTTTTTATAGTTAAACAAAATTCAGGTTGTATGTATGTTGATATTCATAGGGCTAATGAACTCGAGCAAAAACATTTACTTCGTGAAGAATTAACACAATCTTTAGGTTTATGTGATGATTCTTACAAATATCCTGAAAGTATTTTTTATCAAGGTTGGACAACAACAACAGAATACGCACCGATTGATAGAGAACTAATTGACATGTTATACAATAATTAGTATATTTATAATAGTTCTTTGAATGTTAGAGGAGTGTCAGAGCGGTCGAATGAGGCGGTCTTGAAAACCGTTGATCTTTACGGATCCGGGGGTTCGAATCCCTCCTCCTCTGCAAAATGTGAAATATGGGTCCATAGTTAAACGGATATAACCCTAGCCTTCTAAGCTTGTATTCCTGGTTCGATTCCAGGTGGACCTACTACTTTCCCATGAATTTCCCTGTGACAATTAGAACAAACTAAAATATATTTATATTAGTATTATGGAAGACATACATCAACAAATTCACGAGGAGTTTATTAACTCTGAAGATTATGATAAGTATCTTTATGATATTTATAATTATGAACCTCAACGAACAGATCCACAGGATTAAAAACTTGATGTATGAACAACCACAAGTCCAAATTGTATATAAAGGTGATTTAGATGGATACTTTGGAAAAAACATTGAGTTAACGTCTCCTGATAATAATACTATTGGTTTTATCCATATATCCAAAATGAATGATGGTGAAAATTTAGATCTGAACTTCAATACTTTATATGACGAATCCAAGTTTCAAACCATTCCATTAAATTATGATAATTGTCTTTTTATGCACACTTTAGAGGTGGATGAAAACCATAGAAAACAGGGACATGGGTCACACTTATTAGATTTGGCACATGAATTTGCAAAAAATAACGGATATAATTATCTATCTTTTATTTCTGATAATGATAATGAAATTGCAAACAACATTTATCAAAAAAGAGGTTATAAGTCATTAAATTCTAATGACAATTCTAGTTTTTATTTTGTTGAATTGTAAAAATTACTTATCTTTACAGTATGACAAACAAATTACCATACGAAAAAACAGGAAATGCGATTAAAGGATATAGTGATTCTGCCATCGCCAAAGGAGAAACAAATGATTGTGTTGTTAGAGCATTTGCATCTTCATTCGATGTGTCTTATGATTACGCTCACAAATACGTTGCAGATGAGTTTGGAAGAAAACCAAGAAAAGGAACTTACGGGACTATAACAACTCTTGTTAAAATGGCCGACAGTTTGATCAAGGTTAACGGTAAAAAAGTTTGTCCTCTTGGAGTAAGACACAACGATCATTTGTTAAGATCATTAATGTATGATGTTAAAGTAAAAGGTGAGACTAAAAAAAGAAACATGACCGTTGGAACATTTGTTAAACAAAACCCAAAAGGAACTTTCTTTGTATTGGTTAGAAGACACGCTTTTACAATCAAAGACGGTGTTGTAATTGGAAACCCTGAAGATTCAATTAAAACAAAACGACCTATGAGGTGTGCATTTGAGATAAAATAATATTATGAAAACAATTTTTATTACTCTTTTATTTTTTACCTTCATTGGTTATTCTCAACCTTTGATGAGACAATATTCAAATATGGATTATCAGTCAATTGCGGAATCCAACTTTAAAAAAATAACCTTTAAACCAAAAAATGATTATGTTTATAAACTTGATTATGGACAATTCCAATTGTCGGTAAGCACCAAATTAAAAAGGGTTCCCTTCCAGGATAAATTCTCTGATCTAACCGTGGACGATATTTTATTTGCAGGTTCTTACGACATAAGGGCAAGATTTTACATATCTCCAAATGTTAAGGTGTTTCAACGAGCCTTTATCACAGGATTAAGTAATGGTCAAGTTTTTCATACGACAGGAGTTATAATAAAATTTTAGAAAAAAACTTGTCAATTAAAAAAAGATTACTATATTTGTAAAGAAATTGAAACTTTTTAAAAAAACGATATAATTATAATAAAAATGAAAAATACACTCAAACATATGGTCAATTGTCTACCGAGCAATCAGTGGTCGTTTAGCTATATTACGCGAAATCAGTCGAGGGTATTTTCACTTATGAGTTAAAAACGTTTAACTAACATAATAAAAGGAATGTAAAACCCGAGACTTAAAAATCTCGGGTTTTTTGTTTTATATTGGCTCTGTAAGCATTGATGGCGATGCGTCTGACTTGTAATCAGAAGAAATCAGTTCGAATCTGGTACGGAGCTCAAAAAGGTTCTTTGACATATTGGTTTCATAAATTGTCTCGTAGCCTAAAGGCAGGGCACCGGATTTTGACTCCGGGTGTGTTGGTTCGAGTCCAGCCGAGACAACGATAATGGAAGAGTAATCACAACGGCTTGTGACTCCGTCTTGAAAACGGCAGGTACTGAAAGGTATGGGGATCGACACCTCACTCTTCCTCCATATAGGGTAGTTGACTAATTGGTAAGTCACCACGTTTGGGACGTGGACGATGCAAGTTCGAGTCTTGTCTACCCTACTATAAATAAACAAATAAAAAAACAAGTATCATGGAAAGTGACAAGTATGACAAACAAAACCCCTCGTAGCTTAATCGGGAAAGCACCATACTTTTAATATGGGGAGAGTCGGATCGTAACCGGCCGGGGGGACAAAAAAAATTTAGTAAAACTGAGCGTTCATTACCAAAAAGTGGTTACTTTTGTTCTGAAAAACTAAAACAAGCACCTTTAGCTCAGCAGGTAGTAGCGGTTGTTTTACATACAACAGGTCACAGGTTCGATCCCTGTAGGGTGCACGAGGAGACTGTTACTAATTCATAGACCTTATGTGGACGACGGTATCATAGAATTAGATTTTTGGGAGAGTTGAGCAATTGGTTGGCTCAGCAGACTGTAAATCTGTCGCGAAAGCCTTGGGGGTTCGAGTCCCTCCTCTCCCACACTGGACTGGTAGCTCAGAGGCAGAGCAAAACCCTGTTAAGGTTGAGGTCGAGATATCGTAATTCTCCCAGTCCGCAAAAAACTACGGCACATATACCCTCCGTCTGATACGCGGTTGAAAGGTTAATAGGTCCCATGTAGGTTCGATTCCTACTGTGCCGACTACGGAAGATAAACCTTGATGGAGATAGGGTCCGCCTGCTAAGCGAGATGTACCTTCGGGTATTTGGTTCGATTCCAATGTCTTCCGCAACTTATGACAAAAAATAATTCATATGAATGACAGATATAAAAAAATAGATGAAAAATCAAAAATAGTTACAGATGGATTGGGTTGTAAAATTGACGATGGTATAAGAGAGTTAATTGTTTTACTTAATTATAATAACATCGGAACAACACAATCTTGTTGGGGACACAAAAATTGGGGTGAAAAATTTCCTTGGTTTGACATTAAGAATGAATATCATAAGAATATAGAAAACATTATTTTTGATTTAGAAATTGAATTTGAGAAACTTGGTGATGATACAATAAGATTTTACCCAAAGTGTAAAAAATTGATAAAGGGTAGAAAAGAGTTTAACAAGTTAAAAGACAAACTAAAACAAATTAGTAATTTTTTATAATCTGCCGATAGGAAAGGTTTCCGGTCCGGGCTCATATCCTGGATGTCATTTGGTTCGATACCCTTTATCGGTACTACATGGTGTATGTAGCTCAGTTGGCAGAGTGCTTGATTGTGGGTCAAGAGGTCATGGGTTCGACCCCCATCATACACACAAAATACCTTCGTAGTTCAATTGAAAAGAACCTGTGACTACGGATCACAAGATGGGAGTTTGAGTCTCTCCGAAGGTACAATATTTGCGTCGTAGCTTATGGAAGCGGCAGGCCTCCAAAACCTCGCATAGACATGGGTTCGATTCCCTGACGACGCGCCAAATAAGGACCGGTAGCTCAGTTGGTAGAGCGCTAGACTGAAGATCTAGGCGTGGATGGTTCGATTCCGTCCCGGTCCACAAACAATTAAAAAGGAGATAAAATGAACCGAGTATTTAGAAAGGTTGATGGAAATCCAGTTTCTGACATATCAAAACACACTTTGGATATTTTAAATGAATGTCCTTATGTTGAAATTCATGTTGGAACTGATTCTCAAAACCACAGAAGATCGACTGTATATGTAACCGCAATAGCATATCGGTATGGAAACCGCGGAGTTCACTATATATATCACAAACATAAGGTTAAAAAAATTCGTGATAAGTGGACAAGGTTATGGAATGAAGCCGATTATTCAATTGAGGTTGCAAACTTTTTAACAAGTAAGGTGAATGTTAAACTTGAGATTGATCTTGATTATAACGCTCAAGAACAACACTTTAGTTCAAAGTTGGTTGGTCCTGCGGTTGGGTGGGTTAATTCTTTGGGTTATAAGGCGAATATTAAACCTGATAACCAAATTGCAACAAAGGCGGCAGATTTTCATTGTCGTTAATTGGTCGGGTGTCTGATAGGTAAAGTCCAGATCTGCAAAATCTCGGTATGTGGGTTCGAATCCCACCCTGACCTCAACAAATGCCCCTATGGCGGAATTGGCATACGCATGTGATTTAGGATCACAATTTTGCAGGTTCGAGTCCTGCTGGGGGCACAAAAAATAGTATATATACTAAATTTTAGATTTTTTCTAAAATAATAACTTTTTGATCTCATATTTATTAATATGAAAAAAATAATAAGAATTACAGAATCTGATTTGACTAACATAGTTAAACGAGTGATTAAAGAAAATGAAAATAATAGATTAGGTAAAGTTTATTTCAATAACGAGAATTATCCTGGATTTATGTATGTTAAAGAAATATTACCTAAATATCAAATGTATTGGGTTGGGACTATGACAAATGAAGTATTACCTACTGAATTAATAAAAGATGATGATATGGATATCTATTGGTTAGAATCACCCGATGGTAAAACATTTGGTTACGAACTTTTTGAAGATGATTTAAAAGGTAAAAAATATTTAGTTTTAGATTTAGTTGACCCACAAGAAATTGAGAAATATCTAAGAAATGGCGGTGAATGGTTCCCAAGTCACTACGAGGCGTAAATTAAAAAAATAATCCATAAAACTTGACACTTTCTAAAAGTATCATATATTTATAACAAAACTTAAAAACCGCAAATGAAAAATTTACACATATTATTGATAGGGGGCGATTTAGCTGAGGCAACTTTCAAGAGGAGGGTGTAATATTTTATACATATAATATTTAGAACCCCTCCCCAAAAAAGAGGGGTTTTTTTGTGAATATAAGTTTGGTAGTTTCAAAAAGATCACTATCTTTGTGAAACAAAAGACAAAGGTTCTTTGACATAATGGTGAAAATGGTTCGGTGTTGGAATCGGTATACACGTTCGGCTTAAGATCGAATGCGCAATGCGTGAGGGTTCGAGTCCCTCCCGGACTACAGAAAAAAATAAAAAATATTTTACAAAGTGTTTGGCAGATCAAAATAAAGTTCTTATATTTGTAAAACAAACAACGGGGGTGAGAAAATGTGATGGTGGACTCACCCCCACACAAAAGAGAAAAAGTTCATTGACATATTAGATTGGTAAGATAGCAGATAGACCTATATCGGCAGAATCCCATAGGGAGTCAGAAATGACGAGCAAAACGGAGCCCCTATCAGACTAATGGATTGAGGAGGTACTCAAAGTTTTCCGAAAGGTTAACAGGTAAAAACGATGGTTTGGGTAGAACGGATGTTAAAGGCGAGGTATAGGTAGTACGGATGGGGTGACCCACGAATGAGTAAATCTTAAGGTCTTACCATTTTTTAAGATATTAAGTGTTTAACGGCAAAGTATTGATAAAGTGTTAGAGAGGATAAAAATCTGTGAAACTTAAAAGACAATTAGGAAGAGTGATCTTTACGTTGGGAACTAAAAGTGGAGATAATAAAGTATCTATAACCGTTAAACATTTTAAAATATTGATAGTGGTTTTCCCCACTCAACGGATGTCGACAATCCAGAGTGGATCAGGAATTCATCACCGTTTCTGCCGAGGCCTCGTAAAACTACGATTAAGCAGTTAAGATTGGAGCGAGATGGGTACTCCAACACTATCGACAATATTGTGTTGTTCCCTTGAGAAAGGAATTGTAAAGAAGAGTGACATTACTTGAATTACAAAAATTGTAATCGCACACTACAACACAGAGGACCTCTCATTCTCAAATGGTCAGGTGGCGAAACGGTTGCCAATAGTTCAAAGTGTTCTCGTATAAAATTCGAGATATAGGTCGCAGGTAGAATAGCCTGCCACAATGACAATACAGGTTCGAATCCTGTCCTGACTACAAAGTGTTGTTCCCTTGAGAAAGGAAGACTGAACAGACGCTACGTATGAAACTGATTACATTAAAAGTAATGTCAATCGTTTGATTGGGGGTAAAACAGTACAGACAACACAGAGGAACTCAACCTCAAATAGTCAGGTGGCGGAATGGTAGACGCATCGGAAGAGTGGTGTGGGTTCAAGTCCCAAGTAATTAAGTCGGTCACCAATACAGGTTCAAATCCTGTCCTGACTACAAAAGACACAAAAAGTATATTTTTTTTTACTAAAAGTGTGTCTTTTCTATTTTTTCTTGATATTTATTAATAAAGAGATATGAAGAAAACAGAAAAAGAATTAGAGGTTATTAGGTTGTATACCGAAAAAAAAACACCGACCGAAATATCTAATGACTTAGGTATTGGAAGAAGAACGGTTTATAGAATAATAAATAGAAACGGAATTGAGTATAACAAAAAGGAAGAAACTTGTTGTAAACTTTGTGGAAAAACAATAACAAGTAAGAATTTTTGTCAAATGTGTTCTGTAAACATACGAAGGTATAGAGTTAAGGAATACGCGGTTAAATATTTGGGTGGTGAATGTGTTAAGTGTGGGTGGAAAGGTGATTTATCAGGATATGACCTTCATCATAGAGACCCAGAAGAAAAAGATTTTAACTCAAGTGCCCTCAACATGGCAAATATGAGTTGGGATAAAGTGAAAAATGAGTTAGATAAATGTGATTTGTTATGTGCGTTGTGTCACAGATTAGAACACTCAAACTACTCAAATGAAAAATTAAAAGAAGTTGCTAAAAATTATCAAGGTAAGTTGTTTAAATAATATATTTTTAGTAATTTTACATAAAATGGTGTGGTAGCTCAGTAGGTAGAGCAAAGGGACGGAAACCCCTTGTGCCGATGGTTCGATTCCATTCCCATACCACAAATAAGGCGGGATAGTAAGTAGTTGGTAGCTGGCGAGGCTCATAACCTCGTGTCTTTGACCCCGGTGGTTCGAGCCCACCTCCCGCAACTATAATGCTGATGTAGCTCAATGGTGAGAGCAGGACGCTTATATCGTCAAGGCTATGGGTTCAAGTCCCTTCATCAGCACGGGAGTGTCGACAGTAGAGTTCTACTTGAGAAAGAGGTAACACGCACTTAAAATGGGGGTTACAAAATAGTCAAGTCGTTTATAAAGTTTTGGTTGATAAAAACTTTCGTTTTGTGGAGATGGTTTAATGTGAAAAACCAACACCCGTGATGTTAGTGGGTTTGATCACCCCATTCACGTAAAAGTGATAACCGACCCCAAAGGTTGTCACACTTTGCGGAAGTAGCTCAATTGGTAGAGCTCCTGCCTTCCAAGCAGGTTGTTGAGAGTTCGAGTCTCTTCTTCCGCTCATCTTATCTTCCATTCGAAAGAAGTAAGTGGAGAAAAAGTTAAAAAGTCGTTACTTATAATAGCGACTTTGGTTATGGGGGTATAGCTCAGTTGGCTAGAGCATCTGCCTTGCACGCAGAGGGTCATGGGTTCGAATCCCTTTACCTCCACAACTTGGTCTGGTAGTTCAGTTGGTTAGAATACCTGCCTGTCACGCAGGGGGTCGCGGGTTCGAGTCCCGTCCAGACCGCAAAAAAAGTTAAAAAAAGATTTGTTAAATTGAAATATTCTACTTATCTTTGTTTTAACAATATGACTCCATAGTCGGTTATGGTTCGCTACCATGGCGATAAGTGGGTGAATGAGGGTAATTTGCGAGTAACTCTCCTTAATACTAGGATCGGAGTATCAAAGTTGAAGCTTATTACATGTAGTTCACAAGGTGGGTTCGATTCCCACTGGGGTTACTAAGAGAAAAGCGGAAAGTAAATATCTACGGCTTTTAGCTCGAGCGGTTAGAGCGTCGGCACACAAGCCGAAGGACACAGGTTCGAATCCTGTATGGTCGTAGTAAACACTGAAAGCAGTAAAAGGTTCTGTATGAGTAGTAACCTGACAATCTGATGAGTTGCAAATCAACAGATTGGTAAAGTTAAGTCTTATGGGGATCCGCGGTCTTAGGTAAGACGAATCTTTTACACTCTTAATTTGGCCCATTCGTCTAAAAGTAAGGACATTTGGTTTTCAACCAAAAAATCTCGGAGCGTTACCGGGATGGGCTACAATTATAATCCTTTTTGGTAAGACTTTACCCATTTACGAATTGCAGTATCTGAAACACCAAACATTTTTCCGGTTGACCTAAAACCGTTATCTTCAATCAATTTAAGTAAGTCTTCATGATTCGGCCTTTCAACCTTTCTCTGACTCTTCATTGATTGGATTTGTTTTTCTGTAAAACCAAATTCATTTCTGTCTTTTTTCTTGTGTTTTTTAGGGTGAACTACCATACCAATTCTTATATTATTTATTTTTGGTTTTTTATTCAGTATTGAAACAATTTCATCAAAAACATTATTAATATTAGTTTTAATTTCTTTTTCCGAAACTCTGATAACTAACCAACCTAATTCATTTAATAATTTATCTTTTTTATCGTCTCTTTCTTTTCTTTCGGGTAAAAGATGTTGAGATCCATCAATTTCAATAGCAACCATTTGATTTACAAACGCAAAATCAATAAAATAAGGAAAAACCGAATATTCTCTAACTATTGCATATTTTTTATCTAAACCATTTTTTTCAATATATTCAATACATAATTTTTCTGGGTAGGAAACATTGGATAATCTCCAAGCAGTTTTTTCAGGATTATTTTTCATAAACTCCAATCTTTTTTCTCGCATTATTTTTTTACTTTCTTCAGTATGTTTGAAGTTTTCTGGATATTTTTTATGGGCTAATTTATTGGCCACGGATGCCGATCTGACTTTATCTCCTAATATTATTTTTATGTCATCAGATTGTAATTTAAATTTTTTTCTTAAATCTTTAACACTATAAGATTCATCAATATATAATCTAATAAGTTCATCTTTTATTAGATGTAATTTTTCACATTTTTTAATGTGTTGGTTAAGATTACCAAGATTATCAATATAACGATTACAAATTTTACATTCAAACATAATAACTTCCTTTATATATAAATATCACGAACCCACAAAAAAGTCATACGAACTAACCCTAAATTATATTTTTTTTTTAAAAAAATTTGATTAGTCTAAATATATGTCTTACATTTGTAAAAAAAGGTTAGTCAGGAGTGTAAAGAGACCTGGTGTTGAATCCATTTTGTTAAAAATGGTTGCTCATTGTAGGTTCGAATCCTACCCTGACTTCAAAAGACCCCACGATTAACAGAAGTATCCGGCTGTTATGGGTGTGAACCTGACTTGAAGGCTTCAAGGCTATGGGGGAGGCTACACGAACAAACAAGGGTTCCCCATTATGGATGGAGGGGGTTAGGGGTCTTAAGTGATCGTAATACAATCCACAAGTTGTAAGAACACTGAACAATCTTACAATATACACTCGTCTTCCGAGTGAGACCCACCACGTAACTTTGGGGGTATGGTGAAGATGTTCTGAGGATAACACTGAACGCTGAGTTTGATTCCACCCGACACGATGGTGAGATAGAATAAGGACGGAGTGTGAAAGTATAAACCCACCGTGGATGGTTACTATGGACTAACGAATCTTAGTCATATCGGTGAGGGATATTATGTCGTCAAATATTAAAACTTGAAAGGTTCTCCCAAACTGGCGTGGGGATGATTCAGAACCTTTTTTAATGGTCCATTGGTGTAGTGGCTAACATTCATCCCTGTCACGGATGAGCCGCGAGTTCGATTCTCGCATGGACCGCTAAAATTATTAAAATTAAATCAGAATAATATGAAAGCAAAACTAACATTTAACCTACCCGAAGACGAACACGAATTTTACTGCGTAACAAGTAAAACAAAAAGAAAAGAGTATATGAAAAAACTAAATTACGGAATTGAACCGTACCCGAAAGGAGAAAATAAAAAATACGAATTAGGGACTTTTATTGAGCCGATTATAATTGACACCAATGTTGCTCAAAATAGCCACTAACGGTTGCAGATATACCCAGTTTGGGATTAAATAATAAAAACTTTAAATTATAAACAAAATGACAAAAAAAGCAGAAAATCCAAATGAAACACAGAACCCCAAATTGGGTATATCTGTTGTTAGCGGTTCGTTGCCTTCGGTTGATGAAGCAGGGGTAATGGCTGTAAAAATTTCAGAAATGGTAGAACCACCGTTGACAGCACAGGAACAATCGTTCTTTATTGCTGGATTTTGCGAATGCGTAAAGTGGCTTGGTAGCAATGACCGCTAACACAAAAGCAGGTGCAGTTTCAATTGCACTTGCTAACTGTTAACCGCCGTTTTAATGGCGTAAATTATTAAAATTAAATAAAAATAATATGAAAACAAAATCAGGTTACGAAACAAATGGAGATTACATTAAATTCAAAAGCGGGTTTACTGGAAATTATGCGGTTGAAACACAAAACGACATTAAACACTTTAAAAATGAATATGAAGCAGATATGCACATAATCACTAAAGTTATCGGTTGTGAAAAGGCATATCCAATCTGTAAGCACTTTGCTGAACAATCAGAAGGTTGTAATAATTGTGCTTTTGGATTTAATAGTAATTGTTCAAATCATAGAGCTGCTGCTATTTAAAATGGCACATAACGGTTGAGAATATGTGTTCGTTTTAATGACACATATTCTTTGTTATAAGTATGTAAAACAAAAATTATACAAATTAAAAAATAAAAAATCATGGAAAAATTAAACGGAGAACAAATAGAACCAATAAAAATCACGACTGCTGTTGAAGATATTATTAATGTAATCAAGATGAATGAAAAATCAGAAAAGAAAGCTGATTTATTATTAGTTGCAGAAGAAAAATTGAAAAAGGAAACAAACCAACGATTTATAGCACACCGTATAGGTAAAATTGATGTTATTAAAGATGTATTAATGAAACAATCTTTTTCAATTAAAGAAATGTTTGATGAATTGAAAACTCTTACTGAACCTTCTGAATATGACAAGATATTGAATGATTTTTTAAATAAAATAAATTCATAAATTTTGTTTTTATTACTTATAACGGTTCTCGGCTTGGCGAGGTTGGGGACTAAAAGCACAATCGCTAAAATTAATTACAAATTTTAATAAATAGAACAAATGAACAATTCAGAACAAAACCCCCAATCTTGCCAAACCGATGTTAGTGGCAGTGCTTGGTTTGAAACAGAACAAATCGAAACTTTTGTTGGTGAAATGGATAATGGTGGAGAACGTAAGAAATTAGTTGTTTTACATCAATGCGGTGAAGATAAAAAAGCATTGATAGAACAATTAAAAACGATGATAAGTGGTTTAGAAACTAATTTCGATTGGTTTGCTTCGTAGTATTGCCACTAACACAAAGCTAAATGACGTTTTAATGTCTTTTAGCAACTGTTATGCGGAATGTAAAACCTTAAACAACAAGAACAATGAAACAGACAGCAGTAGATTGGTTGGAAGATAACGTCTGATGATAAACAATCGTTTTAATGTTGTTTATCATTTGTTATACACAGTACATTTTAAATTAAAAATAAATATATGAAAGAAAAATTAGAAAATGAGAGACCAACACCTATAGAACAAAAAGATGTTGTTTGGGGTGAGCGTGAAAGAAAAGAGAAAGTAAGTGTTTTAATAGGACTTAGTCGCTCACCAAATTTCAAACCGATTTCTGATATGGAAACAGGTGAATATGAGTATTGGTTAAGGAGTAATGAAGATTTATTTGATGTTATACCAAAATTAGGTTTGGGACTATCAAACTTTTTCAACCAACATAAGTATGGTAACGAAGAAATAACATACTTAGACTTTCAACAAATGGGATTCACAGTTAAACATTATGACGAAGATTGGTGTACATTCAAAAAAAGGATGAATAATTGTGAAGTTAGTGGTAAGTTTTATTTTAAGACAAACCATCTAATGATTGCAAATTGGATTAATAATGAAGGAGAAAATTGTTTTAATGGGACTATCCATAACAAAAGATTTCTATTTGAGGTATTAACATCATTAAGTGCTGTTTCACGAGAAGAAATTTTAGGTATTGGTCGAAAATATATGGATTAGTATTGTGTATAACACAAAAGCAGGTGCAGTTTCAATTGCACTTGCTAACTGTTAACCGCCGTTTTAATGGCGTAAATTATTAAAATTAAAAACTATGAAAACTTTCCAAGATTTAGAATTCGAGCAAATCAATGATGCACCGTTTATGGTCGGTAAAAAAACCCGTATGCATTTTGATAATGGATATGGTGTATCTGTTGTATCACACTCTCATTCATATGGTGGTCGTGATGGTCTTTATGAGATTGCGGTATTGGATTCTGACGATAAACTTACTTATGATACTCCTGTGACAAATGACGTAATTGGTTACTTGAGTGAAGAAGATGTAACCGATGTTATGAAACAAGTTCAAGAATTAAAGTAATGAAAAAGAAACAACAAAAAGCAATTGACAAGATTATGGATTGGTTTGACTTTTCTAAAGTTCATCGAACTATGGTTGCGTTAGACTGGAAATGGGCGTCTGCTGAAGATGGAATCCCAACTGAACCTGAAATAAGGGAAACTGCAAGAAGATTAATGGAAGATGCTATTAATCAAAAAATTAGTATTGGAACCGGAGGATTTAGAGTTCATTATGATAAAAAAGATGATTTTATTTCATTATCGTTTGTTATTTCAGAATGGGATGAAACTTTTTAATAAAAAATTTGGTTATTTAAAATAAAATCACTATATTTATATTATTGTTTAACTTAAAAATCTAAAAAAAACTATGGCAACAAAATCAGGAAACAAAGGACGTTACGTCTGTAAAGTGGGGTATTTCGACATTTATGCAAAAGACACTTTAAAGCCCGCTAAAACTTCAAAATACAAATGGACTAAAGGTGAAGTAAAATCAACCGAATATGTTTTGTATCACTCTAAAAAAGTTGTGGATAAAGGATTCCAAACAAAAGATTTGGCCGTAGCCAAAGCTTCTGAGTTAATGTCAAAACATAAAGTTTCCGCCTAATTAAAAAAATATGAGTATTATAATTAATTTTTTAAAAGGTGTTGTGTCCACCATTTTTGTTATGATTGGTTGTTTTTTGGTAACTTTTTATATGAAAGAACCATTTAGCATCGTTAGTCTCTTTTGTGGTCTTTTAGGGTTTTTTATTCTGTATCCCGCAGTTGATAAATGGAAAGAAACCTTAAAGTTTCGAAAAAATAGATCAAAGTAGGTAAATGCTAATTTAGCATTACTTTTAGTAAAAAAAAACGTTTTAAAATAAAAAAAATGAACCCATCAATTTTAGTTGCAATTTCGGTTCCAGTTACTCTGGTGTTGATTTTGGTAATCATGTCACTTAAAGGACAAAAAGAATAAGGAACTAATCTTTACTTTTTTTGTTTGTTTTGTAAACGGACAAGTATTTATAGAATAAATAATTCTATTTAAAACTCGAACAAAAATGAAATTAACAAAAGAACAAATTTTAGGAATTACAAGACACGGGCTTACGTTTATTGGTGGTATTTTGGTAATGAAAGGTCTCGTTGACGAAACAACTGTTACTGAAATCGTTGGTGGTGTAATCACTTTAACAGGAACAATTTGGTCCATCATTGTTAAAAAACAAGCTTAATCTTAACAAAAATATATCCCCCTTCTTTATGTTGGGGGATATTTATTATATATAAAAAAATTCATATATGTCTGAAATTGTAATCGCATTCATCACAGGGGTTTTAGGACCAATTTTACTAATTTACATCAAACATCTTTTGGATAAAAAGAAGAAAAAACCTGATATGGTAATGGATACATTAAGGGTTAGTGAGTTGATAAATTCCAAAATTGAGCACATCAAAGAAGAATTTGATGCTGATAGAGTTTGGGTTTCACAATTTCACAATGGAGGTAATTTTTATCCAACTGGAAAATCTATGGCGAAGTTTTCGATTATGTATGAAACAGTTGGACAATATGGTCAATCAGTTCAGACTAATTTTAAAAACATTCCTGTTAATTTATTTTCTAAATCAATAAATGAATTATTAAATAATGATTCAATTGAAATACCCGACTATACGGACGAAAAGATTCCAACTTTTGGATTGAAGTATGTTGCCGAAGAAACAGGATGTAAGTCTTCTTATTTATTTGCAATTAAAACAATTGAGGATAGATTCATTGGGATTTTATCGGTTGATTACACAAGAGATAAAAAAAGTCTAACTTCTGAAGAAATTATCCATCTTCAAGTTCATGCATCATCAATCGGTGGTGTTTTAATGAGTTATTTGAATCAGTAAAGATTTTTTCATATCTTTGTGATATGAATATTTTCTTTTTAGATTTTGACACCAACAAATGTGCGAAATATCATTGTGATAAACACGTAGTTAAAATGATATTGGAAACCGCGCAACTTTTATGTGGCGTTCACCACACTACCCCCCAAGTCACCCCCCAAGTTCCCTACAAGTTATCACACAAAAATCATCCTTGTGCTATTTGGGCTCGTGAGAGTTTGTCTAATTACTTATATCTATGTGATCTTGGTTTAGAGTTATGTAAAGAATATACTTATCGTTATGGTAAGAGACACAAATCTCAAGATGTTATTGAGTGGTGTTTAATTAATAAGCCAAACATCGTTGATAAAAACTTCACCACACCACCAAAGGCAATGCCTGACGAATATAAAACAGGTGATGTTATTGAGTCCTACCGAAATTACTATCGTGGTGCCAAACGTGATTTTTGTAAATGGAAAAATAGAGAGGTTCCTGAATGGTTTTTAAATACTGAAGTATTTATATAGAAATATATTTTCTATAATGGTTTCAAGATCAGAATGCAGTAGTTCAAACCCATGTTCAAAATTTGGATCCACCGATAATGGGTGTCTTCAAAATTTAAAAAAAGGTGAGGTTGGTTCAAGCAAATATGAATTGGCTTCTGAGGCTGCAGACGCACTCGAGATAATGTATGAAGACATGCCCGAAGACGTTCAAAAAGATTTAAAAATCTCAGATTCTTATCGTCCATTAAAAATCCAATGTAATATTTTCAATTTTGACACTTATGAAGAAACAGGAAAGAGAATTAAAATTGGGACTTCTAATGTTGCTGTGGCGGCTCCTGGAACGTCAAATCATGGTTGGGGTAGAGCATTAGACTTGTCGTCAAGAAAGGCTCAACAG